>Ga0209137_1000608_pt1 | contig 37292 bp, 38 predicted proteins | sample SaaInl5LU_22_DNA_FD_184642 | JGI IMG/M metagenome (GOLD analysis project Ga0209137, IMG submission 184642) | Marine microbial communities from expanding oxygen minimum zones in the Saanich Inlet - ESP_105LU_22_DNA (SPAdes) (version 2) | ecosystem: Environmental > Aquatic > Marine > Intertidal...
AACAAAATGGACATCCAGTAGTAATCCTATTAGTAAAGGCTAAGAATAAGAAAAAAGAGGATGCATTTAAAAGACCTTATGATGAGGAGACTCAAGTAGCAATGATTAACTCTTTAAAATCTAAATATCCAATTGAAGAAGTTTTTGTAATTCCAACTGGAGGTATTGACACCATGTTTAATGCAATGAGACCAAAATACGAACCAGTACTTTGGGGAACTGGAAGTGATAGAATGAAAACATATGGATTCCAGGTAAATAAAGATACTTATAGAGAAGATCTTGGAGTAAGACCTGATTTTGGACTCTATGAAATACCAAGAACTGGTAAGAATATATCAGCGACACAGGTAAGAAATGCAATGTTAGATGGTGATGAGGCGCTATTTAAGAAGCTTACTCCAAAGCCAATACATAATATGTATGGAGAGTTAAAGACTAAACTAGAGGATTCTATGGGAGTTCTTGCTGAGTCTGAAGAAGTTGAATTCTTAACATTTAATAACTTTATAAAAAATATATAGAAATATAATATGAAAAACTTAAAAACATTTAATAACTTTAGAGAAAAGTTAAACGAATCTATTCCGTTTGGATCTTATTTCTATAATGATAGAACTTCATTTGGTGAACATGCTGATAATCTTCCTGAGAAAGGCGAAACTAAATACTTAGTATTTGCTCATAATAGTGCAGATCTTAATGGTCAAACTGTTAGATTAGAAGGTGAAGCTAGATTTGGATCTACAACTTCAAAAAGATATATTGGTATTTTTGACGATGAAGCATATGCAATGGCTGCATATAACACTTCTGTAAGAAAGCCAGAAGGAACGTTTGTTTCTTTCTCAATGGGAACTCTTACTGCAAAGTCTAAGTTTTCATTTCAATATGAGGAAACACGTGGTAATTTAGCAAAAATTAAAATAAAATAAATATGGAAACATTTAACGAATTCTTAGGTGAAGGTAAAAAACTAACACTTAAACGAAAATATACTGAAAGCCACCCGGCAAGAACTGTTGGTAAAACAGCCAGTGTACGAAACTCAGTTATTGAGGCTATTAAGGATGGTGTAATTACTAAAGAAGAATTTACTAAAATTATTTCTGAACTTTCTGGAGATCACAAGCAATGGAAATCTAGAAATAAAAAATATTTTAATGTATCTGAAGATGGCGTATCTCTTTCAAGATGGGGTATTAAAATTCTTGGTGAATTAAATAAATCTTCTAAGTCTAGAAAACTTAACGAAGCTAAGGGAGACTTAGAAGTAGGAGATAGTGGTGTAGATTACAATGACAATGTTGTAGAGATAATCGCTATTGATAGATTTGCTAAGGTTGCTAAAATGTTTAAGAAAGAAATGAAAGCTGATGCTGAAGAATATGGTTTTGAAGAATTAATGGTAAATACAGATTATTATCTTACTAAAAATATTGAATCACCTGAAGGTAATGTAGGTGACTTTGCAATTTATCCAGTAAGATATGATATGGCTAATTACTGGGGATTAGATCCACTAGACGAATCAGTAGTTACTGAAAACTATGAAGTTATCTATAGTGACGGTGTTTCCGGATTAAAGAAATTTAAAAGCGAGAAGCAAGCACTAGACTTTATGTACAAAACTATTGATTCTAATAAAAAACTAAGAGATATTGCAGTTTACAAACCAGGAATGCATTCAACTACTCAAACTGAATTAGTTGTTAAATTCTGGGGAGACGGATCTTACCTAGATAATGTTTCTAAAAAAGATAAGGATTTAGCTGCTAAAAAATTACAAGAAAATACAAACATGGAAAATATATTTTTATATGAATCTTTTGCAGATTTTACTGCATCTAATGGAATTTTAAATGAAAAAATTTCTAGTGCAATCCTATCTAATATTCTACAGAGTGGTAGAGAAGGTAAATTTGCAAGAAAAAACTTAGCTGATTTAGCAGGTGGATTTTACCAGGCGACTAAAGTTGCATTAGATAAAATTCAAGATGAAGACTTTATTGTAAGTAATGAACCACAAAAGGCATTTAAAAACCACGGTGGCTCTTCAAATATTATTTTCTTTATTTCAGATAATGAAAAAGAGAATCCATATACACCATCCGACGCTTCATACTCAGCGATGAAGATGGTACCGGGCGGTGGTACTTTATTAGCGGCAATGTCCGGTGATAGAAATTTTTACTCAAATGATTGGTCTAGATATTCTAAGAATAGAACTTGGAGAAAAGATGGTAAAAAAGGTTCTGCTGATCAAATTGGCGTAAATAAGAAATATAGAGGCTGGGATGCTTCTGGTTTAAGTAATGGTAAAAGAATTGCAGAAGTTTCTGATAGAGTTATTATTGTAAATTTAGACCTAATTAGACAAAAGTATTCTACGGAACAATTAAGAAGTGCAAGAGCAGCTGCTAAATCTGGTGCAATTGCGTTTAAATCAGATGAAGATTTTAAAACTGAGAATAAGAATAGGTACAATCAAATATTAGCAACTAAGGCTGCATCATTACCAATTGATAAAATGGTTGCAGATGCTATTGACCAATTAGCAAATCAAATTAAAGAAGGTTTAGCTAAAGGTGATAAGACTAGATATGACGAAATTAAAATTGGCGAAAATTCAAAAGGTAGAGAAGCTAAATTAAGAGATGCTTCTAATCATATGTCAAATATTCTAGATAATTATTCAAGGTATTGTGATTATATTAGACAAGGTGAAGAATCTGAAGAAAGATACGGACAAGCTGAATCTTATTACGAAAGAGAATCTAAAAACTACGCTAAAACAATTAAAGATCAAATATCTAAAATTAAAAGCTTCGATTACGCTTGGTAATAAATGTAATTAAATTATTATGAGAAGGGTACACTTATTTGAAAAGTTTATGCTTGAGGCTGCCGGTGATAATAAACTTACCACTACGCAATCTAAAAAGATAGCGGCATGGAAAGATTCAGCTGATAGAATTTGGTATGGTGATACTTATAGATGGTTATGGAAGAACGCTTCTAAAATCATGAAAGCAAAATCAGTAGATGATATACTAAAACTAAAGGTTGGTAACTTTAAACCTGAACTTATAATTTCAAGAGCATGGATTCGTGAATTAGGACCAGGCCCTGAATCGTATGATGATCTTGTAAAAATGCTAAAGGGTGTAGATACTTCTGACATGGGAGATTCCGGTTTAGGAAAGGAATTTGATGTTATTATTGGTGAATACCCAGGAAGATCTTCTAGGCAATTATGTGGTACCGCATTTGTAAAGCTTGCATATGATGGTAAAAAAGATAAATTATCTATAGTAAACTTTGGTGTAAAGAGTGGTTTCACATGTGAAATAAATATAAAAACACCACGTACAAATAAAGATGAATTACCTGGGTTCAGAATGATGGATGGTAATAAATTAAAAAGTAAAGCAGACGTAGAGCGTCAAAACCGTTCAGAATGGTATTGGGGCATATCTACAGAACAATCGTGGGAAGAAATTGAAGCTAAATTAATAGGCTTTTTTACAGACCCAGATTCTAATAATTTTAAATAAAATAAAACTAAAATGGCTAAAATATTTTACGTAACAGAAAACACTCCAGACTATGCGCAGTGTCATTTTTTTAAAACAGAAAAAGAGGCTCTAGAATATGGAATCTCACAATTACCTCAATTCGACATGTTCGACGAACCAATGAATGATGAAGAGGCTGACGGCGAAGAATGGTATCAAGGAGATTCTCTAGACTTTAAAAAAGGAATCTTATTTTCACAAGAAGAAGGTGATGTTTATGTACAAGCAATGGAAGATGCTGAAGCAAGAGAGTATGTTGAAGAAGAAGGGGAATATAGTGCTGCTATATTCTTTGATGGATTCTCAAGAGGCATGTATGGTTACTTAGGTAGAGGTACTACCGGTAAAGGTATTAAATGGGATTGGGACGGAGAAGATATCAATGAAAATATAACTCCAGCTGTAATTGGCGGAATGGGACCAGTTGTATTACCAATGGATGGTGGCGTAGGTTCTGGTGATGTTCCAGCAGGTAGAGGTGACGCAGAAGAAGAGTATAAGAAAAAGAAAAGAATGAAGCATTTAAAATCATTTGAGGCTTTTAATTTTGATTATGATGGTATTGATATTAAAAATCCTTTTACTGACGAAACAGCAAGACAGGATGTAGATCCTAATAGTTACTATGGAAAGGACTATGCAAAATCCGATATTAAGAAAATAGTGGATGCATCAGAATTGTTTGTTTCTAAATATACAGAGTGGAGAGATATGCAGCCTTTAGATGCTGATGAAGATCTTCATGCAGATTTTGGTGAACATGTTGGTAAATCTTTAGATGAATTAATAAAGACAATTAAAAAGTTTGGATAATTGTTAATAACTTTAACAAAATAATTGGCCTGAGATTTTTTAGTCTCAGGCTTTTTTATTATATTAGTACTGTAATTAAAGCACAAATACAATGGACAAGAATAAAAAACTAGAAAAAACACAGTTTACCATACAAGAGATATGGCAAGCAATGCGTGGTAATGTCCATAAGAGTAAAAAGCAATACACACGAAAAGATAAGCATAAAGGTAAAAATAAAGAATGTTAATAACTTTTAGCAAAATAATTGCCAAAAAGTTTTTTTATGTCAATCTTTTTTATTATATTAGTACTGTAATTAAACATCAACACTTAAACAACACAAATTATGAAAAGTAAAGTTATTATCAATTGTCAATACAAAGAGAACTATGGAGCCCATGATTGGGATGGAAAGGGCCAATGTCCACAGCATTGGAAAATGAAAGGTGGCTTTCAATTCTCAGTTGAGATGGATGCTGATTTTCTTCTTTATGAAGAGGAAAGTTGCGTTGCAGTCTTTAATCAAATGCTAGAGACAGAGTCTAATGACTACGAAGCATTCGAATATATAGATCATGAGATACAATGGTCAGAGCCAACTAAGTTAGATTCCGATAAATTTCTTAAATTACTTCAAAAGGAATCAGCGAAAAAGTTCGCATAATCTTGAAACAATTAACAAACTATTCACTATAAATTAAAAATAAATTATATGCCAACAGTAACAACATTATCTAATTCAGTAATTGAAAGCCGTAAAGCGGAAACTTTAAACTCACAAGCAATTCGTAAAACTATTGCAGTTAGAGAGATTACTCTTGTTAACGATACAACTATTGAAATCCAAGGTAAACGCCTAGAGATTACTAAAGATGCATTTAAGGGTCTAATTAAACTAATTGGAATGAGCCAAACATTTGCTAAAAAGTTTGATACTCTTTTCTCTCCTGAAGCTAAAGCATCGTTTGTTAATCAAATGAAAAACGCAATGGCATCTCAATTAAACGAGATTACATTGATCGTATCACCTACTACTAAAAAAGTATTGGGTTTTTCAAAAACAGCAACCGGACTTATTAGTCACTCTCGCTTTATGAATCTTGCAGATCAAATTATCGATCAACACGGATTTGAAGTTACAAATTGGGGTGTAGATGCTAATAAAGGCCTTGTAACTATTAATGCTTATAATCCTAAGGCTGAATTTGGAGTTGCAGACGAAGTATTTAAGGCTGGTCTAACATTAACAAATAGCCCAAGCAATGGTATTCAAGTAATGCCTTATATTAATCGACTATGGTGTTCAAATGGACTTTCTACTCCAATGGCACAAGAATCTTATACTCTTAATAATTTAAGTAAAGATTCAATGGAGAAGTTTTTCCAACATATGTCTGATTTACGTAAGACTGGGTTTGTTCCTACTGAGTTTGCAAACACTGTAAATAATGCAATGAAAACTCCAGCATCTTTATACGAAATGCAAAGAGCTCATAATACAATTAAACGTCACGTTGGAGATGCTGCTGATAATTGGATCCCACTTGCTGAAAATCGCTCAGCATATATTAAGAACAATCAAAATCCTGCAGAATTCACAACAGATGAATTAAAGAATGCACATACAAACCAATCAATTTGGTCGCTTGTAAACGGAATGACTCACGTGGCAACACATGCCCCAGAACAACTTGCGTTTGCAATGACTGACAAAGACTCTACTGAACTAATGATTAAGTCTGGTAATATGTTGGGTAAATCTTGGAACCTTGGAAATCAAGTTCCAAACCCATTCAAAACAAACCAACTAGATCCTAGAGCACAAGTTGGAGCCTTATTGAATTAAGATCTGAAACTCTACTTCCCTAAGGGCCAGTCGAAAGACTGGCCTTTTTTTATACATAAATATCTAAACAATCTAGCCTTTTTACATATAATACTAAAGTAAATCACATGAATATATTAAACGAAGCAGATAAGATTATTAATCATCGATCAGAAGAAAAAGAACGCATGTACGGCCCTTTTGAAGAGGGTATGCGTCGAGCTGCAATGATTTGTGGCGGAATGACCGGTAAAGAGTTTACTGGAGCTGATATGTACGCAGCATTAGTCGCACTTAAATTAAGTAGACATTCTTATAATTATAAAGAAGATAACCTTCTTGATGCAGTAGCATATATCGGCGGCCTTGATAACTACATTAAGAAGTATGGTTATGGTGAAACTGAAAAACCAATCAATACAACAGATGCAGAACTTTAAATATTTCACAGAACTAGAACCACATACCGACATTAAGATTGGAATTGCAATTTTAGTTGGTAAGTTTTCAGATAAGCTAAGCTCTCATAAAAGTGCTTGGCCCTTTATGCTTGCAAACCAATTAAGAAGTGCTGGATATAAAGATGTAACAGTAATAACTAGCGTTAGTGAAGACTGGACTAAATATGACAGAATCATACTAGATCATGGTATGGAATTTAAAGGCACCTTTAATATTTTCGGCGGCGCTAATGATGACTTGTATCACCAATTAAATAGATTATTCTGTGGAGTAAGAATGTACAGCATGCACCACGATATGCCAGATATTGGTGAGCTTATAACTAAAAGACTTAAGACTGGATCTGATCTATTTAAAACTCTAGAAGATAAAATAGAAATGGCTACTAAAATTTGCAGTGACTTTATTCATAGAGTAGATCATATTGAAAAAACAGATAAACTTTGTTTTGGTGATAGCCATTCTTTTAGTATGTATACTCCTGGGTATATGGTAAACCGCAATGATGGTCTAACTCTTTTTGGAACCCTAAAACGTGGACTCGCAGAGTATGTTTATCCATGGACCACTGAGCTTAGGATCTACCTTGGTAATATCGACATAAGACATCATTTAATGCGACAGTCAGATCCCAGTGCGGCCCTAACTAAGATGATGGCTCAATATGAGCAAGCGCTTATTGATTCAGGTATAAAAACTATAGAAGTTATACAAGCATTGCCTATTGAGAATGAATCTCGCAAGCTACCAAAGACTGGTTATTATAAAGGAACACCATTCGCTGGCTCTTGGCAAGAGAGAACTAATCTGGTAAATCTTATGAATGAGATGATAGTTTCAATGTGTGATCGTAATGGTTGGTCTACATGGCAACATTCAGATGCATATAATAATGCTCTAGGAGAATTAAGCTTTGATGTTATGGAAAAACCTAAATCAGTCCACTTAGCTAGAGAATTCTACAGATGGGATTTAATTAACAATGAACCTAATAAAAAATTAGAAGTCGCAACTATTCAAACAGCGCTATTTTAAATATGAAAGCAATAGACTACAGAATTAGAATTACACCGCATAATGCACCAGAGGCAAGCTATATTTTAGAGATAACAACAGCAGATCTTAATTGGTCTATGGATCAGTATCAAAGAAATAGAGATGCATTAACATGGGAATTAATTAAAGATTAATGCAGATAACTACAACAAAATATTACGATGAGTTTTTAAGGTATTTTGCTCTTGCTAAAAAGCAACAAGAGCTTTCAAACCTTGGTATGACTCCACATGATGAGAGTGGCATGCAAGATCCTCTTATGGAACAGATTCAATTATATGATGTTGTCGAGCGTAAGTATGCCGGTTTTAGTCAGATCATAAATGATTGTTTTTATGGTTGGACAGATAAACATCCATATTGGCAACACATGCAAGCTGGTAAAATTTACCCTCAAAGAGAAGAGGTTGCAAAGAATTGGACTGGAAGACAAGAAGTTTTTGGATTAGAAGAATGGCTCTATATTTTTATTCTCCATAGAGTTTGTGGCTCTGCAATTAATTATGCAACTAAACCATCCGGATACCATAACACAATCTTATTTGATTTACATGATTGTGAGTCTATTGAAGATATGTGTGAAAAGGTAAAACATCACCCAACTTCATTTTACACTTCAGTTGGTTATCAGTTTCCAGCATTTCCTAAGCCACCAAAACCCTCCGGGAATGAGGATTCATTTGTAGGAATGGAAAGTTTTACAGAACCAGAATATGTTTATAAAAAAGGTGGCGATTATTTCTTATGTGAGTTTGCACCAAGAATGGCCAGAGATATGGCAAACTTCTTAAGAGAAGGTGGTAAGAAGGATTTAAGAGAGCTTGGTCAGTGGATGTTTGATTGGAATGCTGCAAATGGATTAAGAGCTTATAGATTTCAGTATGCTGCAGTTATTGCGGACGTGGCTGACTGGTATCCAGAATATATCAACAGAGAATCAATGTTCTATTATGGTACTAACGCAGTAGAGTGTATTGGTTATCTTGCAGATCCTGTAGAAAAGAAAGGTAAGAAGTCTGAAGAGTTCTTGGATGCAGTTATGACTAAGATCTATGAAGATACTGGTAGTCTACCTTATAATGCTGAGGATGTAGCTTGTGACTTTATTAGATGGATTGAAAACTATCTAAGGCCGGGTGCAGATTATTCACATATTAATATGGACACTCTATGGAATTCCTCAACTATTAAAGACCATCCATTTGGAAGACAGAAGGCTATGTTAGACTTAGGCTTATTAGAAACATTTAATGGTATGACTTCATTTCCATCAGATGATAAAGTCCTAAAAGCAGCTAGTACAAGCGTAGAAGAATACAAACAAAAAGTAAAAGAATTATATGGCACATAATAACCACACAAAAAGTTTAATGAACCAGGATTTAAATCTAATGATGCCAAATAGACAGGCATGGTTAGATTTAGCAGGTGATTGGGAAGATCCTTTTGAGTCACCACAGTTAATAGACCATGATGGCTTTAAAGTTGTTAGGGAAGATATGATGGGCTTTGGATCTAAATGTAGGTTTGGAGATATTTTAGTTCAAAAAGCACCAACAGATACTTTGGTATATGTACAACCAAGATATGGTTTCGCTGGTATTTCACTCGGATACCTAGCAAAAAAATATAATAAAAAATTAGTTCTATTTTGCCCAAGTCAAAAAGAGATTTCAGATCATCAGGCTATTTGTGCTGAACGTGGTGCTGAACTTAAATTTAAAAGAATTGCTGCAATGCCAGTATTAAATGCACATGCTAAAAAATGGGCCCAAGAAAATAATGCAACATTTATTCCACTTGGACTTCGCCATGAGCTTGTTACAGCGGCTGCTGTCAAGGTTGCATATGATCTTGCAGAGAAACATGGATATCCGGAAGAAGTATGGTCAGCAATATCTACTGGCGTTCTATCTAGATCTTTACAAATAGCCTGGCCAGATGCTAATTTTAATGCAGTTGCAGTCTCTAGAAATATTAAAACTGGAGAGAGAGGTAGGGCAAAACTATGGTCTCATCCAAAGGCATTTACTCAAAATGTACACCCAGATAATATACCACCGTTTCCATCAGCTCTTAATTATGATGCTAAGGCATGGGAATTTATGGTTAAGCATGGAAGTCCAGGTTCTTGGTTCTGGAATGTAGGTGGAGATCCTAAACCAGAGCTATTAGATACAAAAATAAATATGGACTCGGAAAGAGAATGGGGTGAAGTTAAAACAATGGATATTTAATGCGGTATATAAAAAGAAAATACAGACAAATAAAAAGAATATTTGAATTCTTTCCATTAATATGGACTGGTGCAGATTTTGATTATAGATACGCTGTTGATCTATTTATATATCAGCTTTCTAGAACTGCAGATTATATTGAAAAAAAGAATAGACATACTACGGCTCTTTCTGATGCTAAAAGAATTAGAACTGTAGTTGAGTTGTTAGAAAAAGTTTATGAAGAAGATTATGCCATGGAATATACGGATATTATTGAAGAAAAATATGGCCCTTCTGATTTTAGATTTGTAAAATCTAAAGAAACCGACAAAAAAGGTAATCCATATCATGAAATGGTTGAAGAATACGAATATAATTATACAGACTCAGAACTGCTAATGATAGCTGAAGAAAGACATGCAGAATTACTCATTTCTCGAGCAAAACAAAGAAGAGCCCATAAACTGGCTTGGGATTTAATAGAACATAATATTCAAAAATGGTGGGACTAGTATTGAAACTAATGGAATACTATCTATAAAACAATTATAAAAAAAATCACATGGCGAACATAGACAACGAATGTAAAGACTTAGAAGTAAAAGACTTCTACTCAGAATCAACAACACACTTAGAAGACATTATGTCTCATCAGAAAAACATGCAAGAAAAAACCTATGGTTTTAACTTTGAAGAAATGTCATTACGAGATGTAATGAATTTCTGGCACTGTAATACTCATGCTGTAATTGATGAAATTCACGAAATGACAGATGCTCTTGGTGGAATTAAAGACGGAAGTGGAAATGCAGTATGGAAATACTGGAAGAAAGACTTCTCAACATTTGATAACAAGAAAGTTTCTGATCTATCTGAAGATGATAAAAAAGAACTATATATGGAATGGGTAGATATTCTACACTTCTTTATTAATTATGCCGCGTCCATAGGCCTTGACGCAAAGACCGCTTACAATTACTATTTTGCAAAAGCAGAAGAGAATGTTCAACGTCAAAAAAGAGGCTATTAATGTTATTAGATATAGAACAAACCGAGCGCGAGCTTATCGTATCTTATTATAACAAAGAGGGTAAGGTTTCATTTAAAAGATACCCTGTAGACAAATTCCAAAACTGGACTATTGCAGAAGATAGTGATAAGTGGCGAGATCAAAACTTTAAAAACTGGGATGGCCGTTCTATAAAACGTAGTATTTCTAAATCATTTAATAAGTTTAGTCTACTTTATTTTATGGATAGTCTGCCAGAAAAAGACAAAGAAGAAATTTATGAGTTTAATATGCCACGTACTTATTTTGTGGATATTGAAACAGAAATTGTAGATGGTTTTCCAAAACCAGAAGAAGCTAAATCTAGAATCCTATCGTTTTCTATTATCACACCAGAACGTAAGGCTATTGTTCTTGGACTAAAGGATATGTCTCCAGCTGAAATCAAAAAGATCGAAGACGATACAAATGCGCATTTTAAAGATTATGACCAAGATTGGGAATTCTCTTATTACAAGTTTAAGGATGAGTATAATATGTTATATACATTCTTGCATAAGTTTTTACCTAAGTTTCCTATGATGACCGGCTGGAATTTCATTAATTATGATTGGCAATATATAGTTAATAGATGTAAACGCCTTCAAATCGATTTAACCGAAGTAGCCATTACTGGCTCTTTAGATAAAAAAGATAGTCGACCTTTACATATGGGTATTTTAGATTACATGCAGCTCTATGATAAGTACGATAGATCGGTTGCTGTTAAAGAATCTAATTCACTTGATTTTGTTTCCGACGCAGTACTTGATGTTGCCAAAATTAAATATACCGGTGGTTTACAGGAATTGTATGAAAACAATTTTCAGAAGTATATTTATTATAATGTAGTAGATTCATGTCTTGTATATTATATAGATGAAAAGCTAAGATCAATGGAAGTTCTATTGACTTTAGCAACAATTACAAGAATGCCTCTATATAAAGCAGCCTCCCCGGTTGCAGTTACAGAATCTTTAATCGCTAGAAAATTAGCAGCTGACAATAAAAAAATTGCAGTGGAGTGGGACCGCGAAACTAAAAAAGATACCAAATACGAGGGCGCTTTTGTTAAGCAACCAATAGTCGGATATTATTCAGGAGTAAGCGCATTTGATTTTGCTTCTCTATATCCATCAGTCATGAGACAGTTTAATATCTCTCCAGATTCTTTTGTAGAAATGATTCCAGAAATGGAAGTTATACAAAAAAGAAAAGAAAAAGATATTATTGTTTGTGAAAACGGAGCTGTCTACAAAAAAGAAGATTCAATGTTAAAATTGATCCTAAGCGATCTATATGGACAACGTAAAGAATATAAGAAGACCTCTTATACTTATTATGAAAAAGCCCACGAATTGAAAAAAAAATTTAAAGTATAAATTTAAAAATTACCAGCAGCATGAAGATATATAAAACACTAAGCAGCGCTGCTAGTAATTTTATTAAACAACTTATGTTATCGATTAAAGTGGGTCTACCTAAAAGCAGACCCTTTTTAGCCTTAACTGAATATTAAAAAAATCATTAGCAAATATGTCATTATTTAAAGAAAGAATAGAATATAAGCCATTTGAGTACCCAGAGTACTACACCGAAGGTTGGCTTAAACAAGCACAAGCATTTTGGTTACATACTGAAATTTCCATGCAAGGAGATGTTAAAGATTGGAATGAAAAGTTAACAGAATCAGAAAAAAATATTGTAGGTAATATACTTTTAGGTTTTGCACAAACAGAATGTGCAGTTTCTGATTATTGGACACAATATGTAACAACATGGTTCCCGAAACATGAAATCAAACAGATGGCAATGATGTTCGGCTCTCAAGAAACTATCCATGCAACAGCTTATTCTTACTTAAATGAAACATTAGGCCTAGAAGATTTTGCTGCGTTCTTACATGAACCGGCAATTGCAGAAAAGTTTGAGCTACTAACTTCAACTTCTGCAAATTATACACACCAAGATTTAGCTGAAAATCCAATAGCAAGAAAAGAGGTTGCAAGATCTTTAGCAATTTTTTCTGCTTTTGCAGAAGGAGTAAGTCTCTATAGTTCGTTTGCAGTTTTATACTCATTCCAAATGAGAAACTTACTTAAAGGAATTGGGCAGCAAATGAAATGGTCAGTTAGAGATGAATCACTTCACTCTAAAATGGGTTGCCAATTATTTAGACATATGTGCACAGAGTATCCAGAATTGAAACAAGAGGTTTACCAAGATGTATTACAAGCAGCAGATATGATGCGCCAAATGGAACATAAGTTTATTGATAAAATGTTTGAGATGGGCGATTTAGATAATATGAAAGCTGAAAACTTAAAACACTTTATTACTAAAAGAACTAATGAAAAACTAATAGAATTAGGCTATGAATCTGAATTTAAATTTAATGAAGATATGGCAGCAGAGTTAGATTGGTTCTATCATTTAACTGGAGGACATACACATACGGACTTTTTTGCAATCAGACCTACTGATTATGCTAAAGCCGGCGAAGACGAAAACTGGGATGAGGACGATTTATTCGATTAATAAAATAATATGACAGAAAAAGAAATAAACTACGGAGAAGACCTAGGCTGGGAGTTAGGAGTTGACTTTCCAACTTGGGCAAATACAGAAATTTACGTTAAAACAATAAGCAATGGATATCTTATAGATGGTGAAACACCTAAAGATGCATATTGGAGAGTTGCAACTACAGTTGCAAAAAGACTTGAAAAACCAGAAATGGCAAGCAAGTTTTTTGATTATATATGGAAAGGTTGGTTAAACCTAGCCTCTCCTGTACTATCAAACACTGGATTAGAAAGAGGACTTCCTATTTCTTGTTTTGGTATTGATGTTGCAGATTCAATTCACGATATAGGTGAAAAAAATCTAGAAATGATGTTGCTTGCTAAGCATGGTGGTGGCGTTGGGATTGGAATAAATCAAATTAGACCAGCAGGTGCAAAAATTACAGGTAATGGAACAAGCGACGGAGTCGTACCGTTCTGTAAAATATATGACTCTACAATCCTTGCTACTAACCAAGGGTCTGTCAGACGTGGAGCTGCGTCAGTTAATATTGATATTGAACATGATGATTTCTGGGAATGGCTAGAAATTAGAGAGCCTAAAGGAGATGTAAATAGACAATCTCTTAATATGCATCAATGTGTTGTAGTTCCGGATGGCTTTATGCAAAAAGTAGAAGCTGGCGATAAAGAGTCTAGAAAAAGATGGGCCGCAGTACTTAGAAAACGTAGATCTACCGGAGAGCCTTATATAATGTTTAAGGGTAATGTCAACAGAGCAAATCCAGATGCTTATAAGCAAAACGGATTAAAAGTCTATATGACTAACATCTGTTCTGAAATTACGTTACATACAGATGAATCACATTCATTCGTTTGTTGTTTATCTTCTGTTAACTTAGCAAGATATAAAGAATGGAAAGATACTGATTTAGTCTATACCGCAACTTGGTTTCTTGATGGAGTCTTAAGCGAATTTATCCAAAAGGCTAAATTTATGAGAGGCTTTGAGAATTCAGTAAGATCTGCAGAAAAAGGTAGAGCATTAGGACTTGGAGTTCTTGGATGGCATACTTACTTACAGAATAACAATATTCCTTTTGAGGGCTTAACTGCTCAATTCGAGACTAGAAAGATTTTTAGCCAATTAAAGACTGAAAGTGAAAAGGCTTCTAGAGATATGGCTTTAGAAATGGGAGAGCCTTTATGGTGCGTAGGAACTGGAATGAGAAACACTCACCTCAGAGCTGTGGCACCAACTGTAAGCAACTCAAAACTTGCCGGTAATGTATCTGCAGGGATTGAGCCTTGGGCTGCTAACGTGTTTACAGAACAAACAGCAAAGGGTACTTTTATTAGAAAGAACCCAACGTTAGAAGCAGCTCTAGATTTAATTGGTAAGAATACTAAACCTGTTTGGGATCAAATCCTAGCAGATGGTGGTAGTATTTTAGGGCTTGATTTTATTGATGAATATAAAGTTAGAATTGGAGAGCCTATTTCAAAAGATAATAAACCATTAAAGTTAAAAGCTTTTGATAGAATTCCGGATATGGATAAAGGAGATTATACGTCTTTAAAAAATATATTTAAAACCTTTAAAGAAGTAAATCAATTAGAGCTTGTAAAACAAGCAGGTGTTAGGCAACAATATGTTGACCAATCTGTAAGTTTAAATTTAGCATTCCCTTCTGAAGCTACGCCTAAATTTATTAATCAAGTTCATTTAGAAGCTTATAAACAAGGAGTTAAAACACTCTATTATATGAGAACAGAATCTGTACTAAGAGGCGATATCGCAATGGCCGCAACAGATCCAGACTGTTTATCATGTGATGGATAATAGAACGCCGATCTGAAATACGATCGGATTTTAGGACCGTTTTAGTTAACGGCTTGGGCAGAGAAAAGTTCGCTACTATCTCTGCCCTTTTTTTGCTCTAAACTTAGTGAAACTAATCTAGTTCTACACATATAATAACTATATTTAAAAAAACAAAAAACATGAAGTTAAAAATTGATCGTATTGACCAACATGCATTGACAGAGTTTATAAACCGTGTCAAGCTAATTGACTCTTTCATCTATATGAAAGTATCCGAGGGCAGAGTAAAATCTGTAGTTTATTTACCACAACGTGATGCTGTAAAAAGCCACAGCGTAGACGTTTCTGAAATCTTCCAAATCAGCGAATGGCCTGATACAGATAAAGAAATGAAAATTGCATTCTTTGAAGGTAACAAAGTTATTGATGCTATTAAGCACTTTGATCATGATGCTATTAAAGGTGAAATTGAATTTATTGAGAATGATGAAGACTTAGTTGCATCTACATTCCGTATTTTTAATGACGAATTAGAAATTACATTATCTTGTTCAGAGCCGACATTAGGATTTAAAGATCTTACTGAAGCACAAGTTGAAGCAATATTTGCTAGAGATAATGGTAAGTTTGATTTTGCATTAGACACTCACATGTTAGGCAAAGTAAAGAACCTATTCTCTTTAGATAAAGAAGAAACATTTAACATTAAATCAGATGTTGCTGGTGTAAATGTAGATGGTAAATCATTTAAAGTTGTAGTTAATCCTGCGGCAAATGGAACTGGTAAAGTAACAGTTTATAAAAAGTACTTAAATCTATTAGATCGCGAAGAGCAAACGGTATATGTTTCTGACTCTAAAGTTGTATTCCAATCAAACAACTCAGATACATTATTAACAATATCAACTTGCCAAACTGCGTAATTAATGGATATCAAAGAATTAGAAAATAAACCAATAGATCAACTTTCACAAACTGAAGCTGGGCTGCTCATAAATCATTATGAGCAGCTTTCGGCTAAGTATACTGCGTATGAACAAGCGGTTAAGTTAACACTTAACTCTATCTATGGTGCATTTGGAAATAAATGGTTTCACTTTTTTGATATTAATATTGCAGAGTCTATTACTAAGCAGAGTAAAAATGCTATTCTTTATTCAGAAGACATATTAAACAAATATGTAAATGAGTTCTGGCATAAAGATACAAAAGTTCACGAGCATTTTGGATTTAAAGTTAAAGGTAAGATTGAAAAACCTGCAGTAATTTACATTGATACTGATTCTTGCTATATTCAATTCCAAGATTTATATGAATCTATTGTATGGCCAGATGAAGATAAAAAGGTCGCAATTGACGTTTTTATATTAGAGCTTTATGCATTTAGACTTAGGGATTATATTACTAAGTGTATGGAAAAATATGCAGATGCTAGAAACACTGATAATTACTTAATGTTTGAACTAGAATCATTAGCTTATAATGGAATCTGGTTAGCAAAGAAAAAGTATATTCAGAATCTTGCGTGGGATGATAAATTAGAAGTAACAGATAGACATAAACCACTTAAGAAGGTTAAGACTATCGGCTTTGATACAATTCAATCTTCAACACCTAAATTTGTTAGAGAAAAACTTGTAGAAGCTCTTAAAATTATATTTACTCGAGGGAGTTCTCCAACTGCAGAAGATCTGCAAACTCTAGTTAATTTTATGAAAGAGACTAAGAAAGAGTTTCAAATGGCAAATATAGACGATATTAGTTTTAATCGTAGAACTAATAATATTGAAAAGTATATTGTAGATGACCAAATTGAATTACAAGTAGGTCTAAAATGTCCAGCAAATGTAAAGGCCGCAGGATATTATAATTACTTATTAAATACTAATGCAAAATATAAAACAAAGTATAAAGTAATCGGTAATGGTGAAAAGCTTAAGATTTATAATTGTAAAAGTCCAATTAGTGAAGTTTACGCTTATATGCCTGGAGACCACCCTTATGAGTTTGCACCACAAGTTGACTATGATACTCAATTTGAAAAGTCAATGATAGATCCTCTTAATAGAGTTCTTGTAGCGTGTGGCTTACAAACACTAGATACAAACTTAATCTATGCTTCGGCACTATTTTAAAATAAAAATAATTATGACAACACCAACATTTTACGAAACAATTAAATCTCTTCATAATGAACTTCCTAATAATATGGAATTTGGAGAACAAGTTAGAAGTTTGATATGGAAAATAGAAGAGGCTGATCAGCCAGATCCTAATCAATTTAAAATAGAATTTCCAGAATAAGATATGGATATTAATATGACACCAGAACAGGCAGCACATATAGAGAAATATAAAACTCTTTATGTGAAATTGTCTGTTATAGAGAATAATATAGCCGAATTAAAAGAAGAGGCTAATAAGCTTTTAGCAGAGTTGGAAGCTTTAAGAATTGAAGAAGAGAAACTTTTTGAAAAATAATCATACAATATTATGGCAAAAACAAAAAAACAATTTAGTTTTGACGATATTAACGCAGAACTAGCTAATTTAAACCCATTAGGATCTGTAATGGATCAATCAACATTTAGTGAGGTTACAGAGTGGATTGACACTGGTAATTATCATTTGAATGCATGTGTTAGTGGTTCACTTTTTGGTGGATGGCCTAACAATAGATCTTGTTCGATTGCTGGACCTTCTGGAACTGGAAAAACTTATTTAATCCTAAACTCTGTCAAGAGAGCAATTGACATGGGATATAGTGTTATCTTTTATGATTCTGAAGCAGCAGTTGATAAAACTCTAATGGAGAAGTTTGGTATTGATACTACTAAGGTAAATTATCAACCAATTAATACTGTACAAGAGTTTAGAACTTCTGTAACAACCATTACTGGAAAGATGCAAGATGTAAAAAGAGCTGGTGGTGAAGTACCTAAGGTTATGATTATCTTAGATTCTGCTGGTAACTTAGCAACTGCAAAGGAGATTGATGATGCAAGAACTGGATCTGAAAAATCAGATATGACACGTTCTAAAATCTTAAAGTCTATCTTTAGAATTATTATGACGCCATTAGCTGATTTAAAAATTCCATTCTTATTTACTAACCATACATACCAGACTCAAGATTTTATTTCAAGACAAGTTGCTGGTGGTGGAACTGGGCCAGAATATGCAGCATCAATTGTTTTATTCTTAGGTAAAGCACAACTTAAAGAAGGTGGAGAAAAGGCTGGTATTATTGTAAATGCAAAACCAAATAAAAATAGATTTGCAAAACCACACCCTATTAAATTCCACTTGCACTTTAGTGAAGGTATGAACAAGTATGTTGGATTAGAACAGTATATTGACTGGGAAGATATTGGTATTACTAGAGGTAGTATTGAAAAGGGTGTTAAAATTCCAAAGGCAACAGCAAGGGGCTGGATTTGTAAACACATAGATGAAGTTGTATCAAATAAAGAATTCTTTAGTGAAAAGGTATTTACACAAGAAATTCTAGAAAAAATCGACAAAAAAGTTTATGACTTATTTAACTATAATACAAGTACAGAGCTTAATGTTGACGAATTAATGGGCGCAACAGATGAAGATTAATGAGGATAATACTCCAATAAAGTATATTCTCGGCATAGAAAAAGATCTTCCAGGATATCCAACTGGATTTGATATTGTCTATAATGAAGTAAGAATGTGTGAGCGTAGCCCTGACAGATATAAGGGTAGCTTCACACTTCATGCTTTAAAGACATATAGATTCCCTGAAATAGAACAACCACATTTATTAGAATCTTTAGAAGACTTAAAAAAATTAGGTCTATTAGAACAAACTAATGAAGAAGAAGGTAAAGAAGCATATAAAATTTTAATAAACCCGTTCGAATGATAATAGTAATAGATAACTTTATAAAGGACAGATCGCTTCTTGATAAGATCCAAAATGACCCTAATTTTTTTAGCGATCCAGGTCAGTATTATTGGTGGGACGGCTGGTGGAATAGTCCAGCGAACTCAGTTAAAAAAGAACTTATAGAATATATTTGGGCAGAAAATTGTCCTATAACTAAAACATTTACAATACAAGGATTTGAGTACTGGACTGGTATTCAATCTTCGGTAGATGATGGCTTTAATGATAAGCTTGATTTACATATTGATAAAGATGAAGAATTAATGAAAGCTACTGGCGAATTATCAACACCAGATATTGGCACAGTTTACTATCCTGAACAAGACTTATTTGAAGGTGGAATGCTAGAAATTTATTCACATGGCCCAGATAAAGATCCAGAGAGAATCTATGCAAGGCCTAATAGATTGATTATTTTCGATGCTGGTAAATATTACCATAGAGTAAGTAATGTTACTAGTGGTATTAGAAAGGCTATTGCAATTAACCTTTGGGCTATAGAACCTACTGGTAAACAAAGTGGTTCATTTAGCATAGAACCTTAAAATAATACATATGCAATTCGGACAAGATTTTGAGAAAATATTCTTTAGACTTTCTTTACAAAAGCCTAAATACCTACAAGCAATTAAAAGTGGATATTATACGTCCGAAGAGATTGATGTGCTTAGTCACTTGGCTAATAAGTTCTATACTAAGTTTAATGAGACTCCAACACAAGAGCAAATTAAATTATTAGTAAGCCATTCTAATAAAGCTAAAGATAAGGTTACTGATAATATACTGGATATGTTATTCCAAGTAGATCTAGATCAGTATGATGAGGAATGGTTAACTAGTACTGCAGAATCATGGATTAAGTGGAGAACTTTTGATACTTCTCTATTTGATACAATTGAGTATATTAAAACCACACAAGTAACTCCAGAAAATGCAGATTCAGTTATACAAAAAGTTAAGGGTCTAATAAATGATAGAAACAATCTAACATTTAATTCAGATCTAGGTCTTAACTTCTTTGAGGTAGACTCACATGATCAGAAAGAATCTGAAAAGGTAAGCACTGGATATAACTTCTTAGATAGATTACTTGGAGGTGGTTATGATAAAGGTGGTAATTTAATTGTATATGCTGGTGAACAAAACATTGGTAAGTCTATTTACTTAGCAAATGATGCTGCTAACTTTGTAAAAATGGGTACAAATACTGTAGTTATTACTGCAGAGATGGCTGCTCATAAGTTTGTAAAACGTATTGGTTCTAATCTACTTAGTATTAATATTAATGACTATGCTGAAAAGGCTAAAAATAAAGAACATGTACAACGTAGACTAGAAGCAGTCGGCGATGGATTTACACCACCAGGTGAATTGTTTGTTAAACAGTTTCCAACATCACAAGCCACTGTATTAGATATTGAAGCTTATGTTAGTCAAATAGAAGAAGAAAGACAAATTAAAGTAGGAGCTGTAGTAATTGACTATATTAACATTTTAGCTAATTATAGAAATCAAAATACAGAAAACACTTATATGAAAATTAAGCAAATTGCTGAAGACCTTCGAGCAATGGGCATACGTAATAATTGGTTAATTGTTACTGCAACTCAAATCACAAGAAATGGGTATAACTCATCTGACATTGGAATGACAGATATTGCAGAATCTGCAGGTCTTTCACATACAGCAGATGTTATGTTAGGTATTATTCAAGATGATTTAATGAGAGCTAACGCAGAATATTGGCTTAAATTATTAAAGATTAGAGATGGTGAAGGTAAAGGCACAAAGTGTAAATTAGATATTGATTGGAATTATATGCGTTTAATCGAAACGGATGATATTACAAACTCAAACCTACACAGCATATAATAAAAAATAAAAACATGGCAAACGATAAAATATTTAATAATTCATTTGACTCACCAGACTTTGAATTAAACGGCACTATAAAATTTGATTTAGATCCTTCATTAGATGACGGATTACACGAAGAAGAAAGAATTCACTTTGAAATGATAGCAAGGTGGATCCATGAATTAATTGAAGAGTCTAGATTTAAAAAATTTAATGAAGTGGATGATTTAGGCAGATGTACTAAATTAAAAAAGGCAGACATTAATGAAGTTTACGGATTTATTGTAGATGAGATGATTGCTAAATATAGTAGAATAGATTTATTTAGTGAACTCTGTGTTTATTTCGATATTAAGCCAGATAAATTTTATAGTTCATTATCAAATGTATACAAAGAAGACTTAATACAAGAACTAGATATCCGTACTGGAATTTTAGATAGAAAGAACATTAAAAAATTATTTTAGAATGATCGAATCCAAAACTATTAACGCTGGTGCAAATAGAGTTTGGGTATTAGGGGATTTACATTTTGGTGTTAGGGCTAATTCAGTAGAATGGCTTAATATTCAAAAAGAATTCTTTGAAACCGTATTTATACCAACGCTTAAAAAAAATGTAAAACCAGGGGATGTTCTAGTTCAAGTAGGAGATACCTTTGATAATAGGCAATCTATTAATATTAAGGTTTTAAATTATGCTGTAAATCTTTTTGAAAGACTCGGTGAGATCTTGCCAGTTCATGTTATTTGTGGTAACCATGATATATGGGCCAAGAAAAGTAATGAGATTACTTCAATTGATAGTCTTAAGTGGATCCCAAATGTACAGATTTACAAAGAGCCTAAATTAATGAAATGGTCTAATCGTAATATCTTAATGATGCCATGGAGAAGGGATGCAGAACATGAAGCTGAAACTTTAGCAGACTTTCCAACTGCAGATATAGTATTTTGTCATTCTGAAGTAAGAGGTATTTACCTTAATGCTAAAGTTAAGAATGAACATGGTACTGATTCTAATATTTACGATAAGTATACAAGAGTTTATAGTGGACATATTCACTTTAGACAAGAACGTGGTAAACTATTAATGGTCGGAGTGCCTTATCAATTAACTAGATCAGATTCTAATAATGCAAAAGGATTTGACCTTGTCGACTTAGAGGACATGTCAGAGACTTTCTTTGAAAACCATATATCACCTAAGTTTTTAAAATATAACATCACACAGCTGTTTGATATTACATTAGGATCGTTTAAATCACAGATAGAAAATAATTTTGTAGATCTTTATGTTCCTAGTCAAATAGCAACATCAAATGCTCTTTCAAAGCTTATTAATAAAATTCAACATATTAGTAGAAAGCTAGAACCTAACATTTACCAAGAAGATAATTATATTGATAAAGATTTTCATGACATAGACGAAATAGAAGAAATGTATAAGAATTACAATATTCTTAATCTTTGTAATATGTATGTTGAAGGTATTGGTGATGATGAGGAAATGAAACAAAAGGTTAAGGCTAAGTTACAACAACTGTATAATTTATGTGCATATAATTACGATACTGATAGATGAGAATAGACTATATTGAATTTAAGAACTTTGCATCTTACGGAAATCAAACACAACGCTTAGAATTTGACCAAGATCAATCCGAGTTGTTTTTAACGTTAGGTAAGAATGGTGATGGTAAAACCACTATTGCTAATGCAATTATTTATGGGTTATATGGAAAAGTAGAAGGTGTAAAGCTTTCTGACCTTCCGAATAGAATTAACAAAGATCTACTTGTTAAAATAGGTATTCAATGCGGTACTATGAAAATCGATATTGAAAGAGGGCTTATGCCAAATAAGTTTTCTGTTATGATTAATGGTATTGAATTTGATAAGGCTGGTAAAAAATCAGTACAAGACTATTTAGAAGAAGAAGTTTTCGGGATACCATACCATGTATTTAAAAATATTATTATTCTGTCAATTAATGATTTTAAATCTTTTTTAACTATGAACAATAGTGACAAAAGACAAATTATTGATAGGATGTTTGGTTTCTCTATTCTTAATGATATGCAAAGGCAGATTAAGGAAGAACGTAAGCAAGTCAAAATGGATATTGATACTTATGAATCTGAACTTAACCAGCTTTTAGAATCTATTAAATCAGTTCGTGGTAAATTAAACACACTCTTAGAAGAATCTAATACTGCTAATAAATCTAAGATCGAAGAATTAAAAGAGGGTTTATTATCACTAAAGGGTAATGTTGAAAAGTTAGATACGGAAAGAAAGAATCATGAAAGTGAGATGAACAAATTTAACTCACAATATAATGATAAACATTCTGATGCTAAAGATATTAAAAGAGAAATAGACTACTTAAAGAAAAAGTTAGCTCTATATGAAAGTGGTCACTGTCCAACATGTGAGACCAAATTAGATTCAGAATGGCACACAAATCAAAAGTGTGAATTTGAAGAAAATATCAAAACAAACATGGATAGTATTAAATCTCTTAAAGTTGAGATGGATGTTTTATCAGAAAAGGTAACAGATGCAAGAGAATTAAAATTTGATTTAGAGGGAGATATCAGAGAACATAAGATTAATATGGGCCAATTAAAGGCAGAGCTATTAAAACTTAAAAATACACCTGATGATAAAAACTTCGACCATTTAAAAACTTTAATCACGGAGTTTGAAACTAAAGAGGCTACTAAGTCTAATGAGAAGGATAATCTAAATGCTGATTATAATTTTATGGAAATTGTAGAACAAGTATTAGGTGAAGATGGAGTTAAGAATCTTGCAGTTAAAACTATTCTACCAGGACTTAATGCTAATATTGCTGCTATGGCTTCAACCATGCATTTACAATTCCATATTAGATTTGATGAAAAGTTTGACTGTATTATTAATCACTTAGGTGAAGATATTAATCCACTTACTCTTTCTACTGGTGAACGTAAGAAAGCAGATTTTATTATTATCATTGCAATTATTAAAATACTAAAGCTAAGATTTCCACAACTTAATCTTTTATTTTTAGATGAACTCTTGTCTTCTGTAGACCATGATGGTGTTTACAACATACTAAAGATATTAAATCAAGTTATCAAAGAAAACAAGATAAATACATTTGTTATCAACCATACGGTACTACCGCATGAGATTTTTGATAAGAAAATACAAATATTCCGCGAGAATGGTTTCTCTAAATTTAGTATTGAAAATATAGAGTAACATATTCTATGATATATAATAAAAAACAAAGACTTAATAATGAAATTTTTTAATTTTGATCAATTTGTAAATGAAGCTAAAAACGTAAAGTCGGTTGGCCTTTACAACCCAAAGTTAGATAAAGCTGCAGATATTATTGCAAGTTTTATTAATAAAAAAACTAAAGGAGGCTATAGGAAATTTCCATTTATAGTTATTAGTACAGTAGACGGTGAAACAACGGAAGGTGTTGCATTCTATTCAGCCAAAGATGATTCTATGTTTAGAGTTGTTGGGCCTACTGGAAATGCAATTGGAATTGTTGGAGCTTTAGAATATAGTAATGACCACGCAAGTGGAAAGGTAGATTTTAAATTAACATCAGATAATTTTCCAATCATTAAACTTTTACATGAATTTGCATTATTAATTAATGATAGCGCTTATGTAGAAGCTGTTGCAGAATCAATGGATGTTATTGAAGAAAAATCATCACATTCATTTACTACAAAAGAGAAAAAAGAAGTAGAAGTTCTATTGTCTACTGGAATGCCAGCTACTAAAATTGCTGAAAAATTAGGAGTTCCATATAGAGCTCTTGTTAAACTTAAAAGAAATCTAAACTCAATAGAGGGAAAGCCTGCAGTTGAGACTGCTAATGAAGCTACTGTAAACGATAAGGTTAAATTCTTAGAAGAGACTATGGATGATATTTACCAAATATCTAGAAGAGTTGGTGCTGGTGCATTTAACTCTCTATTTATTTCTGGTAGAGCAGGTACTGGTAAAACTTATAATGTGGAGAGAGCCTTAAAAGATGAGGGTCTTATAGAAGAAGATGATTATGTAATAGTATCAGGTGCTGCATCGGTAATAATGATGTATAAAAAGTTTTATCAATATAGAAATGGTACTTTAGTATTTGATGATTGTGATGCAGTATTTAGAGATGAGAATGGTAGAAACTTAATGAAGGCTGCCTTAGATACAAAGGCTGTTAGAAAGATTTCATACCTAAAGAAAACTAAAGCAGTTTATGATCCTAAAGACGTAGACCCAGAAGAAGAGTTTAACTTACAAGAAGCAGGTATCGTACCTAATTCATTTGAATTTTCTGGTCGCGTGATTTTTATTTCAAACTTACCAAAAGATAAAGCAGATCCAGATGGAGCAATTAGATCTAGATCGATACTAATCGATGTTAATCCTGATGATGCAACTCTTATGGAAAGAATGAAAAAACTTTTACCACACTTAGAGCCTACTAATATGCCACTGCATGAAAAAGAAGAAATATTTGATTTTATGGCACAGGCAAAGGATGTCTCAATGAGAACTTTTGTAAAAGCTGCAGGATTTAAAATGGCTGGACTTCCTAACTGGAAAAGAATGGCAGAAAGATACCTATAAAAAATGGCAAGTTATAATCTTAAATTTAATAAAGACGATAGTGTTGTAAGACATATTGTTGTTGGGCTTTTAGCTGATTTAAATTCAAAACTAAGTTTTTGGAGACAAATTAATCAGGATGAAAGGGTGATAGTAGATGTTCCATTTTACTATGCAATAGCTGGAGATGAAAACTTTATGAGAGATAACTTTCTATTTAGTACATTAAATGGCGAAAATTGTGATCCGGAACCGACAAAGGCTGATGGTAATTATGATAGAGTACCAAGAGGTATTGTTAATCTAACAAGCATTGCAATAGATCCATCTAAGTTGGTTAATAAAAGAAACTTAGGACAATATAATATGATTGCAGCTACTGGTGAATTTAAAAGTTATGTTGCAGAATTTGAAATGATACCAGTTAATATTGGCGTTGATATTGAAATCATACTCTCTAGCCAATTAGATATGTTTAAGGTTACCGAGGCTATTATTAAAAAAATGTACAAGGCTAACTTCTATAATGTAGACGCTGGGCATTTAGATGAGGGCACATATAGAATCTCATCTGAGTATATGATGCCAGAAGATTATACACAAGAAAGGCCTGTAGAGTATGGATTTGACGATAAAGGAAACCATAAAGTAACCTTTAGTCTAGAAATAAATTCATTTATTCCTTCATTTGACTTTGAAGAAGACATTTATACTAAATTTATCAGAAGAGACTATAATGATAACGGAGCAGTATGGGCTAATTATAGAGATCCAAATGGATATTTAACATGTACTGATGTTACTGGTAAATATTATGATGAAGATGGAAGTGTTTGGGAATGTACTGATGGCCAATGGGTTAAAACAGCTGAAAATTACGAACCAACTGGAGCAGACTTACCTGGACTATATGATGAAAATGTTAGTTTAATTAGAACTAAAAGAAGAAGGCCGGCAGATAATAGAATATTTACTATGGGTAATTCTAATACTTCAAATCCAGGTGATACTGAGAATGATAAATCGCTACTTGGGGACACATATAAGGTCATCGGTAGAGAGCTTCCATTTAATGAATAAAAAACAAGATATATAAAAAAATAAAAAATCTTAATTAAGATGGCAAAATTAAATAAAAATATAATCTCACCAGTAGCAAAGCACAACCACGGTTTTGTTTTTCATGCAGCTGGCCAAGATTTTAAAATGACTGGAAACGTAGTAGAATCTTTTAATAATTCTTCTAACGAATTTAAAACATTAGTTAATGCTTTAAACCTTTTTACTATTAATGAAAGCGGAATTGAGTTTTACTATGATTTTAATTCTAAATCTAAAGTTAGTAAAATAAATGAGAATGCAACTTCTAACTACGATGTATTATTAGAACTAACTAATAAATTAGAATTCTTAAATGAAGCTAAAGTATTAGAAAGTAAAAAGGGTTCTAATAAAGCAGTAACCGAACTTAAAAAAGAAATTAAATTAGTAGAATCTAATATAGATGAAATTAAAAGAGGGCCATTGGCAATCCATTTCAGATATAGTGCTAATGAGAACAAATTCTTTGCTAATACTACAGAGATACTTTCAGAAAATATTACTGAACATGTATTTGCTGCAGGCCAAATTAGATATGAAGATAAACCTCTTTTTGAAACTTTTAATTTTGCAGGTAAAAACTTTGAAAGCTATAAAGTCTTAGAATTTATTACAGAGTCTATTGATAACAATGTAAAAATGTTAACAATGAGAGCAGATAATAATATTTTTGTTTGTAGAATTAACGAGGCTACAAAACTTGTTAAGTTTCAAAAAATGTTAGCAGATGCCGCAATTGAATATGTTGCAGAAGAAACTGGATCCGACATTACATTTATGGTTGAAGATATTCTTGAATCATTTAAAGAGAGAAGAGCTGAAAAGAATGCTAAGATTCAAACAATGTTTGAGATGATTGCATTTTTAAAAGATCAAAAAGGAAGACTAGATGAAGCAGATAGAAATATTCCAGAAATTAAAGCAGCAGATACTTTATTAAATTCTGAAATTACCAGAATTCAAGAAGAAATAACCAACTTACAATCAGAATCTATTCTAAATAGAAGTGATGGTTATGTTACAGCTACTATTAACTCTAAAACTGAAGGACTTAATACAGATACTGAAGTAAAGGTTGATGCATTAGAATATACATCAGCTGCAAAGGATGATATTTTAACAGTTTTTGCTGGAGATGAACCAATGAGAATTGAAAAATTTAAAATCACATTACCCGCTGAAGAACTAGCGTAAGTAGTATTTAAAATAATGGTTTAAAACCCACTTGGAAACAAGTGGGTTTTTTTGCATATAATAGTAAACAAACTAAAGATAACGTGCCTAGAAAGAAGAATTATTTAAATAACAAAGACCTTTATAATGAGATTGTAAAGTCTAAAGAGCTGGATAAACTAACTCCAACTGCAGAAAAGATGTTTATCTTACTTGCAGAACGAACAATAAATAAATTAACTTATGTTAGTGGAGATGATCGTAATGATTGCCTTCAGTTTGCATTATTAGATCTATTAAAATACTGGAGAAATTTTAATCCAAAATACCCAAACGCATTTGCTTATTTTACAGAGATTGCAAAAAGAGGCTATGCTAAGGGATGGAATAAGATACACCCAGTAAAATATAAAAACACAATGTCTATTGATAGAGTTAATACCTCTGGATCAGATAGCGATGGTGGAATGTTTAACATTTAAATGTCAATAAAAAATCTACAGCCTAACGGTAACTCTGGATTTATACAAGGCTATTATACACCAAAATATCCGGAAAAATATATTGGACCTACACCAATCATATTTAGATCCTCGTGGGAGCGCAAGTTTATGATAATGTGTGATAATAAAGATAATGTAGTAAAATGGTCCAGCGAGCCTGTAGAGATTAAATATATATGGTCATTCGATAAAAGAGAACATAAATACTATCCCGATTTTTATATGAAAACAAAAACTGAAGATGGTTTTGAAGAATTTTTAGTAGAAATAAAACCAGAGGCACAGATTAAAAAACCAAGCCCTCCTACTAAAAAATCACAAAAAGCACTTAAGTCTTATAAATTTTTAGCAGAGCAGTTTATAAAAAATCGTGATAAATATGCATATGCCAAAGCATGGGCAGAAAATAGAGGCTGGAGGTTTATAGTTCTTACAGAGAAGACACTAAAATAAATGGGTAAAATTAAAAAAGACATAGAGGAATTAATTAAAGAAAATCGTAGTAAGACGAAGGCTATGCTTAAGTCTAGGCTGTGGTTTGAAAAAGCATCTGTTGCAATGCGCGATAATTCTGTTGCGTTTACAAGAGATCCATTTAAACCTGGAATGATTTATGTTTTTAGATATGATAAACCTAAACATATTGCAACTCTACCATGGTGGGATAAAAACCCAGTAGTATTGGCATTAGATCCAACAGATGCTGGAAATGATTGCGGTATTAATTTAAACCTATTACCAGTTGATGTTAAAGAAGATTTATTAGATTTAATTTATGAAAGAATGAAGGGGTTAATTAAATCAGCTTCATCTGGTAATAAAATGTACAACGCGAGGACACAAGCTCCAATAAACTTAGATTACAAAGGAGCCAAAAAGTTTTTAGATCAATTTGGATTAGGATTTGCTATTAGACAGTATATTCCAAACCTTAAACAAAATCAAAAAGTAGTCTCTTATGAAAACTGGGCTCAAATAGCAATGTGTGACTTTTTAGAGCTAGAAGGCATCACAATTAACGAGCTTAGGCAGCAGTTTAGTAACTACTTAAAGAATAAAGATATATAATTAGAATAGAATAATAAGATATTATGGCAGGATTCACAGAAAATAGAAACGGACCGTTAAGTACTAATAGCAGGCCTTTTAGCATTTCCAATGCTTTAAAGACCCTTTCGTCATTTGGTATGAGATACGATGACCTCGTTTTACGACAGTCACAGGCTATTGGACCAATGGAGGCAGAGATAGGCTATGGCCAAATTAATCCACTTGGTTTAGACAATGATGACATCTATGGCGCATTTGCTGCCATGTCGATGACCGATATTAATCTTAAGAAGAATATTCCGTTTTTTGATAATGAATATGCTAGCAAAAGAGATGATCTTAGAAAGTTTTCACAAAATGATGAGGTTGAAGATATATTAGATATACTTTGTGATGAAACTATTGTGTATGATGAGAAGAACTTCTTCTGTCAGCCAGAAATTTTAGGTCTAGATATATCTGAGCAGGTTGAAAAAGACCTTAACAAATACTTTAGACAAATCTATCACTACTTTGGATTTAACACAGACCAATCAGCTTGGTACTATTATAGAAAATTCTTAGTAGATGGTTATCTTGCATTTGAGATTATTTATTCCCCAGACCAAAAAGAGATTATTGGATTTAAAGAATTAGATCCAACAACAATTATACCAGGTTATAATCATGATGATGGTAAGAAAGTTTGGGTACAATATAAAGACGATCCAGTTCGAGAAAGAAAACTTTATGACTCACAAATAATTTATATCTCTTACTCTTCTATAACAACCGCAAGTAGAGTTAGTTATGTTGAGAGATTAGTAAGAGCATTTAACTTGTTAAGAATTATGGAACATACCAGAGTAATCTGGGCTGTAACAAATGCTTCATTTAGAATGAAGTTTATTATCCCAGTTGGTGGTAAATCTAAAACAAGAGCAAAGCAATCGCTTGCACAATTAATGAATTCATATAAAGAGACTGTTGATTTTGATTGGGAATCAGCTTCACTTTCAACTGATGGTAAGCCAATGCTACAATTTAGTAAAGAATATTGGTTACCAAGTAAAGAGGGAGAATCTCCAGAGATTGAGACTATTGGTGGTGAAGGACCAGAATTAAATGATACTGAAGCACTTAAATACTTCTCAGATAAATTAAAACATGTTTCTAAAATTCCTTACTCAAGATTCTTATATGAAGATGGTGGTGGAGACTTTAACTTAGCAGCAGATGGTATGATTAGAGATGAGATTAAGTTTGGTAAGTTTATCAAACGTTTAAGATCTACATTCCAAGAAATTCTTGTTAAGCCTCTATTTATACAAATGTGTCTTAAATATCCAGAGTTTACTAACGATCCTCAATTTAAAACTCAAGTAGCACTTAGATTTAATGAAGAGAATGTATTTGCTGAAATGAAGAACATGGAAATCATGGGAATGAGATTAGAGTTTATTGGTAATATGAGAGACTCTCTAATGACAACTAACCAAGAGACTATGGAAGAAGAATACTATTTCGATCAAGAGTATTTAGTTAAAAAGTACTTAAAACTTTCTGATGATGAGATTAGAGCTAACGAGGCTGCTAAATCTAAAAAGTCAAAAGAAGAGGCTGAAGAGCCAGAAGAGGAAGACGACGGAATGGGCTTTTAATATTAAATAATTGAAAAAGATATATAAAATATGAAAAATTTAAAAACATTTGAGGACTTTATCTCAACTAGAGTACAAGAAGACGCTTTAAAGGCCGGAGAAGAATCCGATCTTTATATTGATGACGTAAAACTAGATTCTGGTAAGAGTATTAAATCGGCAGAGATTCTAGGAGGTATTTTAGCTAAGTCTACTGAGAAAGAATTCAAGCAATATTTCTACGATGAATATGGCGAAGGCGCATTTGCAGAGGGTGAAATTGACCAACTTGTAAAGATGTATAATGATTATAAAACGGAAGAAGCTGAGAAGGAAAAAGAGGAAGAAGGCGACGCCGAAGGAGAGGGAGAAGAGGACGATCCACTAGCTGGGATATAATACCATGATATTTCGATAATAAATGATGATATATATTAAAAATAAGAAAAACACCAAATATGAAAAATAAGCATAATTTGCTGATTGTTGAGAAGTCAACGTCTGCATTAACGGCGGTGGCTTCTGAAAACAAAGACTATGTTTTAGAAGGTGTTTTTGGTCAAATTGATCAAAAAAACAGAAACAATAGGATCTATACTGAGAGCGAATATGTTCCTCAGATTGAGGCTCTACAAGCTAAAATTCAGTCTTCTAAGCTTTTAGGAGAATTAGACCACCCAACACAATTTGATACATCTTTAAAGAATGTATCTCACATTGTAGAAGAATTATTCTATGATAAAGAATCTAAAGAAGTAAGAGGTAAAATCAGATTATTAGATACAGATGCTGGCCGTCAGGCTAAAGCTCTTGTAGATGCTGGAGTGCCTTTACAAATTTCTTCTAGAGCTGCAGGTGCAGTAGAATCTAATGGTAAGGTTAAAATTAAGCAATTATTTACTTATGATTTAGTTGCAGATCCTGGATTTGAAAACGCAGAGCTAACTAGAGTTAATGAATCATATGGTTATTCTAATGATGATAGTCTTTTTATTTATGAAATGCATAAAGACGTTCCAACTTTAGTTGAAAATATTGAAAATCAAAACACAAATATACAAATAAAAGAAAACAAAAACATGGCAGACTTTGTAAAGGCTGAAGATTTCAATAAGTACTCTGAGTACCTTGCAAATGAAATCAAGTCACTTAAAGAATCAATCGGTGCAAATGGAGAAACAGAAGCATCCGGTTTAAACAACATAAAAGCACATAGCGATCATATTGTTGACAATGTTAATACATTAACAGAATATGTAGAAATGCTTGCAGAAAAATTAGATCAATCTATTCAGTATTCAGAGCATGTTGCTGAAAAAACAGATCAATCTATTCAGTATTCAGAGCATGTTGCTGAAAAATTAGATGAAAGTATTTCTTATACAGAGCATGTATCTGAAGCGGTTTCTAAAGTAAAAGATTTCGCTAACTATTTAGCAGAAGCACATAATGAAGGAGTTGAAACTAAAGAAAACTTAGTTGCTTATGTAGAATACTTAAAAGAAAGCATACAGTCAGTTTCTGAATATACTGAATATATTGCTGAATCTCTTAATGAAGAAGTAATTGAAGAAGAAGACGTTGAAGTTAACGTTGAAGCTGAAGAAGATAAAGAAGAAGATGTAGAAGCAGCTGATAATGTTGAAGGCGAAGAAGTTGCTAAAGAAGCTGGCGAAGATAACGAAGAGGTTACCGAAGAAGAAGATCCTGCAAAGGGCCATGAAGAAGCTGAAGATAAAGAAGAAATCGAAAGTATCGGTGATAATTCAGAAGAAGGCGATGTTGAAGGTGAAGAAAACGGAATCGAAGGTGAAGAAGTTGTAACTAAAGACGAAGAAGAACTAGAAGAAATTGGAAACAATGCACCAGAAGGTGATGTTGAAGACGAAACTGGAGACTCTACTGAAGCTGAAGAACTTGAAGACGAAACAGAAACATCTGATTCTGAAATCGAAGATGAAACTGAAGAAGCTGAAGTTGGTGAAGGTGATGAAGAAGCTGAAGGTGAAGATGGAGCATTAGATCCATTAGAAGCTTACAAAAATGAAATCTCTTCTAAATTAGATGCTTTAGTTGAAACTGCAACTAAAAAAGAGAACGAGAATCCATCATTCTTTAAAGTTGTATCTTCTACAACAAGAGAAAAATACAATGAATTAACTGAATCTGCTAAGACTGATGTTAGAAATACTGTTTCTAAGAGAGGTTTCATGACAGAATCTGAAATAGTAACATTAATGAATAACACACAACTAATTCTAGAAAGTGCAGGTCAACAACCTTTATTCATTAGCGCAATGCCAACAGAATATGCTGAAGCATGGGCAAACTTATCAGAAGCTAAGCAGAATCAAATTGTAGCACAATCTAAATACCATAGTTTAAATACTGAATATCAAGTTGCTAATTTCTGGCAAACTAGAGATTTAAGAGAAGCTCCAGTTCAAATGGAGAAAGTAGCAATGGTTACAGAATCTAAAGAAGCTGAAGCTAAAGATAATACTCTATATGATGTATCAAATTATGCAGATGCATTCAAGAAAAGATTTAACAAATAATTTATAGATATATAATTAACAAATAAAACATCGACGATAAGGGTGACAGAAGCAGAAAGCCCAATAAATGTCGAATATAAACAACAAAAAAAACGATCATTAAAAATGGCAAATTTATTAAACGAAGCTGAGATCAGAAGTACATGGGCACCGATCATTTCGGAAGCTACAGGTATCAATGAATCTAGCAAATTAGCATGGATGTCGACTTACTGTCACAACCATAAACTTTATGAAGACGCGAACATCATGTCTTTATCAAACAACCCTGGTCCAATGAACTTGGCTGGTATGGGTGCTGTATCATTCCCTAGCGCAATCTCTAACGGAGCTGGTGTAAACGGTAACGGTGCAGGTGGTAACGGTTCTGGAGACAAAGCTCCAACACTTTTACCTTTAGCAATGCAAGTTGCTGCTCAAACTATCGGTTTAGACTTAGTACCAGTAATTCCAATGGCTGGACCAATGGGATTATTATCTTACCTAGATTTCGTATACGAAGGTGGAACTCTTACATTAGGTGGAACAGCTCCAACTTATGTTAAGGCTACAGGTGCTTTAGCAGATATTGTTAAGGTTGTCGGAACTAACGGTGCACACGACTATGTTGGTGAATCTAGAATTGACGGAGACGCAATTTTCAAAGTAGGTGATTTAGAAAAGGCTAACGTAAAGTTAGATTTAGAAGCTGCTGGTTATACTAATATTGCATTAGTTACTGCATTAGAAGATCACGTTCCTGGATTCTCAGGTGCTGGTGTATCTACTGGTAAAGCAGATTACGAGCCAATGACAAGAGAAGATGGTGAAAGAACTGCTGACAAAGTAATGGGTCTTTCTTTATTCTCTAAAAGTGTTGCTGCTGAAACTTTCCAAGTTGCTGCTGCAGTTACTAGAGAGCAAGTACAAGATTTAAAACAATTCGGTGTAGATGCTGTTGCTCAAGTAGAAGCAGTATTAACTAACGAATTAACTCAGTCTATTAACACTCACATTTTAGGTAAAATGAGAGCTATCGCTGAATCAGGAATTTCTGATTTTGTATTAGATTACTCTTTAGGTGGAAACACTTACGGTGATGTAAACAGAAGAATCCTTACTCACATTCTTGCTGCTGCGAACTTAATCGCAAACAGAGGACGTAGAGGTGCTGGTAACTTCGCTGTAGTTGATGCAAAAGTTGCTTCAGCTTTACAAGCAGTTGCTGGATTCGTACCAAACCCAATGGCTAACACATTTAACCAAGTTGCAGGTGCAATCTACCCAGTAGGTTCTGTTGCAGGTGTAAATGTTTACACTGACCCAAACATGCAGTTTGATGGTGAGACTAAAACTATCGGTAGTGTTACCGGTAAGGCGCACGAAGTATTAGTTGGTAGAAAAGGTGATGGTAACGGTGCTGGATTAGTATTCATGCCTTACTTAATGGCTGAATCAGTACAAACAATTGCTGAAGGAACTATGGCTCCTAAAGTAGCTGTTAAATCTAGATACGCTCTAGTTGAAGCTGGATTCCATCCTGAAACTCAATACCAAAAATTCTACGTTGGTGGTGTAGCACTTTAATCTTTAATTAGATGAAGTTATACTCTAACAATTAGAATATATTTTATAGAAAGGCCTCCCGATTGGGAGGCCTTTTTTTATTCTGTAGAAAACAAAAAATAAAGGAGATATATAATCTAATAATACTTACATTAAACAAAAAAGTAAACAATATGAAACTACGTAAAAAATTAATGTTACTTGAGGATTTCGATGCTCAATCTAACGCTAAAGTAAATACTGAGGTCAAGACTGAGGTTAAAACAGAAACTAAAACTGGCGAGGCTATTAGAACTGAAGTTATCGCTGATGTTGACGCTATCCTAACTAATCTAGAAACTCTTTCGGCTCAGATTACTGAAGAAGTTGATTCTTTATTAGAAAATACAAACTGGGGTGAAGAAGATGCTTTAAATGAAAATTTCATGGAAGACATGATTAAGCATTTTAAATCAATGAAAGCTTTTGCTGTACTTAACGGTTCTTGGAAAAGTTTATATAATAAGAAATTAAAAACTGAACTTGCTGGAATTGATAAAGAGTCTGCTGAAGTACTAAAGTCTGAAGAGAAGAAGAAAAAGATCTTAGATACCATTAAGCAAAAGTTTGATAAAAAAGTAGAAAGCATAAGAGCTAATAAAGCTCTACCTGCAGAAAAGAGAAGTCAGGCTGTTAAACAATTACGCCAACAGCAAGATGAGCAAATGAAAGAAGGAGGCCCTATTGCTAGCAAAATCAATAAAAAACTAGAAGCACAGAAAGCACAATTAAAAGCTAAAAACGCTACTGAGCTTAGAGATGCTGGTGCTAAAGTAACAGAACTAGAAAGTAATAACCCAATAGAATCTGAGTTACTAAAGAAAGAATGGGCAGCTACCAAGCAGAAGTTACAAGATGCTGCAGATTACAAGCATATTATGGATAAATTTGAAATTCAAGATAAGTATGATGACTCTGATGATCCTGAACGTGCTAAAAAAATGGCAGAGAAGAATAAAGAAATGCTAAAGCAACAAGCAGATGAAGCTAAGAAAAAGGATGCTGAAAGACAAGCAGACTTAAAGGCTGCAATAGAAGATGCAGATAAGAGAGCTCAGGAAGGTGATGAGACAACAAAGGCTGCAAATGAAAAATTAAGTGCTTATTATAAAGCCTCAAGTGCTTTAATAGGTGCAATGGATTCAGTTAAAGCTGAAGATTATGATGACGCTAGAAAATTAGAAATTAAAAAACTTAAAAAGACACAATCTGAAGCAGAAGGTAAATTATCTGGAACTACTTTTGTAGATGGTAAAGTTGCTGCAGATAAAGAAGAAGGTGAAACTATCTTAAAGGATATGAAAGCTAATGTTGACGAATCATTAAAAGATTTTAACGCTTTAATTGATGATTTTGGAGATCAAAAAACAGAAACTGAGCAAGCAATAGATGCTGCTAAAGAAATCGAAGATGATAAAAAAGGTGATTTAGATCTTCTGGGTGATGATGCCGGCCAAGATGAAATTAAAGCTGCACAAAAAGCATATTATGAAGCACAGATTGTAACACAACAAGCTAGAAAAGCTGATGCTGCTGCTGAAGGTGAAGATGAAACTAAATTCGATACTAAAATTACAGAATTACAAGGAAAAATCGCTGCTCTAAGTTCAGGAGGTGGTAATGAAGCTAAAACTGCTGAACAAGTTGCTACTGAAGCTTTAGGTGATGACAAAAATAATTACGAAAAAATAACAAATCCGGAAGAACAAACAGAAGAGGAACTAGATGATTCCGGAAATGTAATTACACCAGCTAGAGATATGTGGAAAGATATCAAGAGATATAAAGGTAAAGATGCTGCTGGTAATGATACCGACGAAGAAGTAATCTATGCTAAAAGAAATGATAACTCATCTGCTGCAACAGTAAGTGGTACAGATGTTAGTGAAGCAGTAAACGCATCGGGTTATATTAAAGCTGGTAAGTTAGGTTACAACGATCAATTCTTAGGAAGACAATCTCTTGCAGCAACACTA
>Ga0209137_1000615_pt1 | contig 37117 bp, 37 predicted proteins | sample SaaInl5LU_22_DNA_FD_184642 | JGI IMG/M metagenome (GOLD analysis project Ga0209137, IMG submission 184642) | Marine microbial communities from expanding oxygen minimum zones in the Saanich Inlet - ESP_105LU_22_DNA (SPAdes) (version 2) | ecosystem: Environmental > Aquatic > Marine > Intertidal...
GCGGCTCAAACAGCGCGAAAATCACTGGAAACGGTACCTGTCTGGCCTCATAGTGCCCTCAAGCGGCAATGTCGGCGCAGCCGAAGCCGTTGATCAGACTTTCCCTAAGACATATTGTGACCACTGCGCCATCAGCAACCGCCGCTTCTCCAACAGGTCTGATCGGGCGTAGGCGCGCTCCACATCGGACCCCACCTTATGGGCAAGGCTCATTTCTGCAACCTCGCGCGGGGCTTCGGCAACCTCTGAAGCCCAATCTCGAAAGGTAGAGCGGAAACCATGCACCGTGATACCTTCGACTTGCATCCGGCGCAGCAACATCAGCATCGCCATGTTAGACAAAGGCTTGTGCCGCTTTTGCCCCTCAAAGACGTAGTCAGACTGCATCGCGCGCAAGGGTTCAATGATTGCCAGCATTTCATCGGTCAACGGCACCCGATGCACCACGCCGCCTTTCATTCGGTCCGCAGGGCAGGTCCATAACCGCGCTTGAGGATCCACCTCATCCCAGCGCATCATCAAAACCTCACTCGTGCGAGACCCCGTGAGACACGTGAACATCAATGCCTTCGCCGCCATTGCATCACGCGCTTTCAGATCGGCATAAAAAGCTGGCACGTCTTGCCAAGCCATTGCCTTGTGGTGTTTCGGCTTTGCCTTCACTTTTGGCAAAACTCGCGCTTCATGGATTGCTGTCACCGGATTTTCACCGGAACGGAAGCCCTTGGACTTCGCTACATCCAGAACAACCTTGATCCGCTGCGACAATCGCCGCGCGGTTTCGTGTTTGTCGGTCCAGATCGGCGACAGGCACATCAAAACTTCTGGCTGACCCACGCTATCAACTGGCATGCGCCCGATCTTGGGGAAAGCATAGTCGCGCAGGGTGTTGATCCACTGTGCGCCGTGCTTTTCATTCTTCCAAGTCGGCATTCGGTCGATATGGACTTGTCTGGCGACCTCTTCAAAGGTCGGTATCGCGCGGGTCGCATTGAAACGCGGGTTCAAACCTTGTTTCGCCATGCGGCGATATTCCAACGCCCGATCTCGCGCTTGGTTGAGCGTGACAATGTCTGCCCCGCCCAAACCAAAGTCGGTGCGAAGTGGCGCGCCATTGGCGTTACGCTGGCCTTTGACAACGACACGAACAATCCAACGCCGTGCGCCTGAAGGATCAACAACCAGATAAAGCCCGCCGCCATCCCCATGCCGCCCGGCGCCCAGAGTCTCAACCAGCTTCTTGGTCAGCTTGCCTGTCAAAGCCATAAAATGTACCACACTTCATACCACTCATGAGGACAGTATGAGAACAATCGAAACAAATCCAGCGCAATCGTAGAAGCCCGATAAACCCAATATAACAAAAAGAAAAGGCCGCCCAAGGCGACCCGTGAAAATCTACAAAAATGATAAGGTGGCGGAGGAGGTGGGATTCGAACCCACGGTACGCTTTCACGCACGCCGGTTTTCAAGACCGGTGCCTTAAACCGCTCGGCCACTCCTCCGCTGCGCACCCCTCTAGGGGGCTGCGATTGATTCTAAAAGACGCGCCGATAAAGCAACAGTTCGGCATGGTTGCGCCGCACGGGCCACAAGCGGGTTTTCAGCCAAGATCAAACCCGCTATCTTTCGACGCAGATGTGGACCGGGCGATCTCAAGAAACCGGCCGAACAAACCGAGGCACAAACAAACCGAGGCACGACATCGTGCTTTTCGAGTGCGGACAGAGCAGGAATATGACCAGTATGCCCATGATTGCATCGCGTGCCCGTTTCGGGGCCGCCCTTTGCGCGCTTCTTTCTCTCGCCGCATGTAGCGAGACCTTTCAACCTTTCGCGGGTCTTGGCACGCGCAACGCCACTGACGGCGGGGCGGCACCGATCGGTGCGACACGCTTGATCGAACGCGATGTCGAGGCGCCAGAAATTTTCGAAGTGACCGAAGAAGGTCTTTGGGATGGGCGCCCCTCGCTCGGCGGCGTTTGGGTCGCCCACCCAACTGCAACAGACCCCGAGCGGGTGATCATCCGCAACGAGGAAAACGGTCGTTTCGTGATCGGCGCCCTGTTCCGGCGCGAACGCGATAATCCAGGTCCGGAATTGATGGTTTCCTCGGATGCGGCCGCTGCGCTCAACATCTTGGCGGGTGATCCCACACAGCTTCAGGTCACAGCCCTGCGCCGCGAAGAGGTTGCCGACCCTGCCATCGCACCCACGGCCGAGGCTGAAGCGACCCTTGCAGCCGCCGAAGGCGCCGAAACCGCAACACCGACCTTCACCGCCACACCGTTGAATGACCCGATCGCCACCGTCGCGGCAGCAGCAATCGCGCAAAGCGAGGCGGCCGATACCAGCGCGCCAGTCGTCACCGAGGTTGCCGCGCGCGCGCCCGCCAGCGTGGGATCGAACCTGCAGCGCCCCTTCGTTCAGATCGGGATCTTCTCGGTCGAGGAGAATGCCAACAATACCGGCCAAGCGCTGCGCACCGCTGGTTTGATGCCGACGATCTATGATCAAACCTCCAACGGGCGGCGCTTCTGGCGGGTGGTTGTCGGTCCGGCCTCGACAGCCGACGAGCGTGATGCCATTCTGTCGTCGGTCCGTGGACTTGGCTTCGCGGATGCCTATTTCGTCACCCGCTGACGCATAGAAACGAGAAATTTCAATGGCTTTTGCCTTATCTGTCTGGATCCGAAACGCCGTCGTCATGGCGGCGCTTTTGGGCTGGGCGACCGTGTCGGCCACGGCGCAGGGCTATGAAACCGAAGCGACAGCGGCCTATGTGATCGATCATGGCTCGGGACAGGTCTTGTTGGCGCATAATGCCGATGTTCCTTTGCCACCCGCCTCCATGTCGAAACTGATGACGCTGTTGATGGCCTTCGAGGCGCTGCGCGATGGGCGGCTTAGCCTCGAGACCCGGATCGGGGTCAGTGAACATGCGATGAGCTTTGGTGGCTCGACCATGTTCCTCAACACAACCGACCGCCCCACGGTCGAGGATTTGATCCGTGGCATCATTATCGTCTCGGGCAATGACGCCTCGGTCGCCTTGGCCGAAGCGCTCAGCCCGGATGGCACCGAAGCGGGTTTTGCGCGCATCGCAACCGAACGGGCACGCGCGTTGGGCATGGCATCGACCACGATCGTGAATTCTTCGGGCTGGCCTGCACCGGGCCATGTGATGAGCATGCGCGATCTGGGCATCTTGGCCGAGGAAATCATCACCGCGCATCCCGAGTATTATCGCTATTTCGTCGAGACGGAATTCGACTACGAAAACCGCGCACCTGCCAATCGCTTTAACCGCAACCCGCTGTTGGGATTGGGGATCGGCGCGGATGGGCTCAAGACCGGCCACACGCAAGAGGCGGGATTCGGCCTTGTCGGCTCAGCCGTGCAAGGGTCGCGTCGCGTGACCTTCGTGATCACCGGGCTGCAATCGGCCGAGGCGCGGGCGCGCGAAAGCGAGCGCATCCTCAACTGGGCCTTTCGGCAATTTGTCGAGCGCCAAGTCGTGACGCAAGGCACCGAAATCGCGCGCGTGCCGGTTTTCATGGGCACAGGCCCCGATGTCGCCATCGCGCCCGCGCGCGATCTGTCCTTGCTCGTGCCTGTCGTGGGCGAAGCACCGCTGCACGCAGAGATGACCTATATCAGCCCGGTTATCGCACCCGTGGCCACCGGTGACACATTGGGCGAGATGGTCGTGCGCTTAGGTGAAGGTGACGATTTGATCGAGCATCGGATCGCCCTTTTGGCGACGCAAGATGTGCCCGAGGGCGGCATCGTCGTGCGTCTGTCAACGGCGATGCGTGCGGTAATGGAAGAGGTCTTTGGCCCCACTCCGACACCTGCGGGCGGATGATGGCGGTGACACCGGGCCTCTTCATCAGCCTCGAGGGGATCGACGGCTCGGGTAAATCCACGCAGGCCAAGGGGCTGGCTGCATGGCTGCGCGACCAAGGCCGCGATCCTGTGCTAACGCGCGAGCCGGGCGGCGCACCGGGCGCCGAGGCGATCCGCCGCCTTTTGGTCGAGGGTGACCCCGACCGCTGGTCGCCGGAAACCGAGATCTTGCTGTTCACGGCGGCCCGGCGCGACCATCTGGAGCGCACGATCCGCCCAGCATTGGCCGCAGGGCGCGATGTGATCACCGATCGTTTCGCCGATAGCACACGCGTTTACCAAGGGGCCACGCGCGGCGATCTACGCGGGCTGGTCGATGATATCCATGCCCGCGTGATCGGCATTGAACCCGATCTGACCTTGATCCTCGATATCGACCCGGAGATTGCGCTGGCGCGCGGGCTTGCCCGGCGATCGGGCGAGGATCGTTTCGAGGATTTCGGCCTTGGCTTTCAAAGAAAGCTGCACGATGGATTTCGTGCCTTGGCCAACGAAGCCCCGGTGCGCTGCGTCTTGATCGATGCAAACCGCACACCCGAGGCCATCGCCGCCGATATCACCGCCGCCGTGGCCAAGCGGCTGGGCTAGGCTGAAAAACACGCGTTTTTCGGGTAGGCAATGGCAAGATTTCCAATACGGAAAACGCGCGTTTTCCGCCCCCCGAACTCGTGCTAGGACAGGCCCATGAGCGATGATGCCCTGCCAGAACCCGACCGCCTTGACGGCGCGCCCCACCCGCGCGAGACCGCAGCGCTTTTCGGACAAAACGCGGCAGAGGCGCAATTCCTCGCGGCCTTCAACACCGGGCGTCTACCGCATGGCTGGCTTTTGTCCGGCCCCAAGGGCATCGGCAAAGCCAGCTTTGCATGGCGCGCGGCCCGGTTCTTGCTGGCCACTCCCATGGTGCAAGATGATGGGCTATTCGGTGCGCCGCCTGCACCCGCCAGCCTTGATATCGGCGATGAACACCCGGTCGTGCCGCGCCTGAAAGCCCTCTCCGAGCCGGGGCTGTGCTTGATCCGGCGCGGGCCCCGCCCTGATGGCAAGGCGCTCTCCGATGTGATCCGCGTCGAAGAGGTGCGCCGCCTGAAGAGCTTTTTCCAGATGTCGGCAGGGGGCAATGGGCGGCGGGTCGTGATCGTGGATTGCGCCGACGAGATGAACCCGAACGCCGCCAATGCGCTGCTCAAAGAACTCGAAGAGCCACCCGCCGATGCCGTGCTATTCTTGATCGCCCATCGTCCCTCGGGGTTGTTGCCGACGATCCGCTCGCGCTGTCGGGTGTTGCGGTTTCAACCGCTTGGGGCCGATGATCTGCGCGCGGCACTGCAACAGGCAGGTTTTGCCCCACCGCCCGAGATGGCCGGTCTGGCCGAATTGGCGGGCGGTTCTGTCGGCACGGCGGCACGGCTTTTGTCGCAAGACGGGCTTGGGCTTTACGCCGATTTGTTGCGCCTGCTACAGGGCTTGCCGCGCCTTGACCGCCCCCTTGCCTTGCAATTGGCCGATGCCACGGCGGGCAAACAAGGCGAAGACCGGTTCGATTTGACACTGAACCTGCTTGATACAGCACTGGCCCGCTTGGCACGGCGCGGGGCATCCGGCATGCCCTTGCCCGAAATCGTGCAAGATGAAGATGCGCTTTTGGCACGCCTCTCGCCCGGCCCTTTGGCGGCGCGTGGCTGGGCCGATCTGGCCGCCTCGCTGACCCAACGGGCAAGACGGGGGCGCGCGGTGAACCTTGACCCTGCCGCGCTCACATTCGATATGTTCCTTGAACTCGACCGGCAGGCCGCGACCTTGCCCGCCGCCTGACCCGCAACAAGATTGCCCCATGACCGATAGCCGACCACAGATCGTCGATAGCCATTGCCATCTCGACTTCGACAGCCTTGCGGGGGAATTGCCCGAGGTGGTCGCGCGCGCGACGGCTGCGGGTGTCACGCGCATGGTCACGATCTGCACAAGGCTGCGCAACGCGCCCGCCGTGCGCAGCATCGCCGAGGCGCATGGCCCGGTCTTTTGGGCTGCAGGCACCCACCCGATGAGTGCCGCCGAAGAACCGCTGGCCAGTGTCGCGGAACTTGAAGCACTCGCTTCGCATCCGAAGTTCGTGGGCATCGGTGAAACCGGGCTGGATTATCACTACACCGCCGAGAGCAAGGCCATCCAACAAGAGAGCCTGCGCATCCATATCGAGGCCGCGCGGCGCACAGGCCTGCCCTTGATCATTCATGCCCGCGATGCCGATGACGATATGGCCCGCATCTTGACCGAGGAATACCGCGCGGGCAGCTATACTTGCGTCATGCATTGTTTCAGCTCGACCCCGGCCCTGGCCCAAGCCGCCCTTGATCTGGGCTTTTACCTGTCGATGTCGGGCATCGCGGCCTTTCCCAAGTCACAAGAATTGCGCGATATTTTCGCCGCAGCCCCGGTCGAGCGGGTCTTGTTGGAAACCGATAGCCCCTATCTTGCCCCGCCCCCCCATCGCGGCAAACGCAATGAACCGGCCTACACCGCGCTGACAGCCAAGGTCGGTGCCGAGGTCTTTGGGCTCAGCTATGCCGATTTCGCGCGGCAGACCTCGGCCAATTTCGACAGGCTTTTCTGGAAAGCCGCCGCTTGGGCAAAGGCCGCGTGATCTGATGGCCGAGATGATCTTCACAATCTTGGGCTGCGGGTCATCGGGCGGCGTGCCGCGTTTGGGCGGGGAATGGGGCGATTGCGACCCAACCAATCCCAAGAACAACCGCCGCCGCTGCTCGCTTCTGATCCAGCGCCGCGCGGACGAGGGCGAGACCGCCGTGCTGATCGACACCTCGCCCGACCTGCGCGCGCAATTGCTCGATGCAGGGATCGGGCGGCTTGACGGTGTGGTCTATACCCATGCCCATGCCGATCATGTCCATGGCCTCGATGATCTGCGGATGATCGTGTTCAACATGCGCAAGCGTTTGGGCGTCTGGGCCGATGGTGCAACGCAAAACGATCTCATCAGCCGCTTTGGCTATGCTTTCGTGCAGCCACCCGGCTCGGCCTATCCGCCGATCCTTGATCTCAACGCGATCGACGGCGATGTGGTGATCGATGGCCCCGGCGGCGCGATCCGGCTGACGCCCTTCGAGGTCACGCATGGAAATATTCATTCCTTGGGCTTTCGGATCGGCGATCTCGCCTATCTGCCCGATGTCTCGGATATCCCGGCGGAGGCATGGCCGCTGTTGGAGAACCTCGATTACTGGATCATCGACGCGCTGCGCCGCACGCCGCATCCCAGCCACGCCCATCTGGAGCGGACGCTGGAATGGATCGCGCGGGCAAAACCGCGCCGGGCGATCTTGACGAATATGCATATCGACCTCGACCATGCCACGCTGGCCGCCGAGACACCCGATCACATCATGCCCGCCCATGACGGCATGACCATCAACATCGAGGTCTAGGGATTGGGCGATATCCTCACCATCGTGATGCCTGTCTTCCTTGTCGTGGCAGCAGGTTACGCCGCTGTTTGGGCCAAGCTTTTCTCGGATGCGGCGGTCGATGGGCTGATGGCTTTCGCCCAGAAATTCGCCATTCCCTGCCTGCTTTTCGCGGCGATCTCGACCCTCGATCTGGGCCGCGATTTCGACCTTGGGCTCATGCTGAGCTATTACAGCGGCTCGATCATCTGCTTTTTCGCGGGTTTGTTCGGCGCAAGACTGATCTTTGGCCGCCCTTGGGAAGATAGCGTCGCCATCGGGTTTTGCGCGCTTTTCGCCAATTCCGTGCTCTTGGGCCTTGCGGTGGGCGAGCGGGCTTATGGCATCGACAGCCTTGGGCCGAATTATGCCATCATCGCGCTGCATGCGCCGGTTTGCTACATTCTCGGCATTGTCACGATGGAGATTGTGCGCGCGCAAACAGGCGGTATGGCCCTGATCCGCACGGTGACGCGCGCGATCTTTCGCAATGCGCTGATGATCGGGATCGGGCTTGGCTTTGCGGTCAATCTTAGCGGCATCGCGGTGCCCGCGATCCTTGACGAGGCGGTAGCCCTGATCATGCGCGCGGCCCTGCCTGCCGCCTTGTTCGGTCTGGGCGGTGTGCTTTACCGCTACAAGCCCGAGGGTGACGCCGGCGTGATCGCCATGATCTGTGCCATTTCGCTGGTCTTGCATCCGACCATCGCGTGGAGCTTGGGCAAAACCATGGGCGGCTTGAGCCAAGAACAGCTGCGCGCCGCCGTCGTCACCGCCGCGATGGCCCCCGGCGTCAATACCTACATCTTCGCCGATATGTATGGTGCCGCGCGGCGTGTCGTCGCCTCATCCATCTTGATCGGCACGGGCCTGACAGTCATCACAGGCTCGGCTTGGATCTTGCTGGTGGGGTAGCAGGCGGCCCTTAGGCCGCCAGCAACAGACGCGCTTCGATGGCCGAAACACTGGGGATTGTCGCCGCATGGGGCATCCCTGTGCCAATGGCCGTGGTCGCCTTGGTCATCGGAAGGGTTTGCCTTGCCTCATCCGTATCGGGGCAAAGCGTCTCGCAGGCGACGTTTTCGGCCAGCACGACTTCATGACCATCGAACATGAGGTTCACATAGGTCAGCGGTCCGGCATCGTCTTCGATCACCACATCGACACCATCGACGAATGCGCTGGCAGGCGCGAGAACGGCCGGGGCATCGAACATCAACTCGGCGCGCCAACCTTCGACGCGGATGCAATGGCCCTGCGCCATGCGCAAGGGACGCATATTGTCCATCTTGCCGATGGCAAAGCGCACGGGCGCGGTATCGCGGGTGACCTCTTCGACATGGTGCAGCGCAACCGATGTCAGGCGGGCATGACGACCATCGGCGGTCAGAACCAGATCACCCGAGGACAGACGCTCGACCGCAACATAGCCCATGGGGGTGGCGATGCGGGTTCCAGCGACAAAGCCGATCATCGCGCCGCGGTGGGCCAAGGATTGACCCGCAGACGCGGCACAAGCGGCGGAGAAAGCAGAAGGCAGGATCGGAGCAGACATATCACATCCCTGTTTGGCAGCTTCTTGATGACATCATCGTTAATCCGAGTCTCGGGCGGGAATTGGGGTTGAATGGGGCAGTTTTGCGACGCACCAGACGGCTTGGCCACAATCCTGCCATGGATGCCCATGCGCTTGCCGCCGCGCCCCGCTTGGCGTAAGAGGCTGGTCTTGTTGCGACGATACGCCTAGCGCCGGAGCGGACCGCCCTGCCCAACCCATCCGACATGGAAAGCGCCGACAGCAAGCGATCCGTCGTATCCGCTTGGCATTTGTTGGGGCGCCTATGGCGCGAACATATCGTGAGCTATTGGCCCCGGCTGATCCTCGCCGCCGTGCTCATGTCGATCGAGGGTGCCGCCTTGGGCGCGCTGGCCTATCTGATCCAACCGCTGTTCGATGATCTTTTCGCCGCCAGCGACATGGCGGGCGTGGGTTGGGTTGCCATCGCCATCGCAGGCGTGTTCGGATTACGCGCCATTGCGGGCTTCGGTCAGCGATTGATCGTTGTGACCATCGGAATGAAGGTCACAACCGCGCTGCAATCGCGCCTTTTGCGGCATCTACTCTCGCTCGACTTGTCCTATTTCCGCACAAACTCGCCCGGTGCGCTGATCGAGCGGGTGCGCGGCGACACGCTGGCGCTGCAAGGGATGGCCGCAACGGCGGTGATGTCGCTGGGGCGGGACACGATCACTTTTGCCTCGCTTTTGACGGTGATGCTGATCAATGACTGGCGTTGGACCCTGCTGGCCTTGATCGGCCTTCCCTTGCTGGTTTTGCCGATGCTCGGCCTGCAACGCTATATCCGCAACACGACGGCTGCCAGCCGCGAGGCCGCAGCCAGCTTGTCGACACAGCTTGACGAAGTCTTCCACGGCATCCAATCGATCAAGCTCAACCGGCTTGAACGCCATGAGACCGGCCGTTTCGATGGCGAGGTGCGCCATTTCCTGCGCGAAGCATTGCGCGCACAGCGCGGGCTTGCCGCCAACCCCGCCATGATCGACCTGATCGCCGCGGCGGGGTTCGTGGCCGTGCTTTACTATGGTGGGGCGCAGATTATCGCAGGCGAGAAATCCGTGGGGCAGTTCATGTCCTTTTTTACCGCGCTTGCGCTGATTTTCGACCCGATGCGCCGCTTGTCGAATATCGCGGGCCAGTTGCAGGCCGGTGTCGCCTCTCTCTCGCGGCTCTACGAGGTGCTGGAGGCCGAGCCGACCATACTGCCCCCTGCCACCCCCCGCCCCTTGCAACAAGGTGCCATTCGTTTCGATGATGTGCAGTTCGGCTATGGCGACACGGCTGTGCTGCGCGGGTTGAGCTTTACGGCCGCCGAAGGCAAGACCACGGCCATCGTCGGCCCGTCAGGTGCGGGCAAAACCACGGTCTTCGGCCTTGTGACGCGTCTGATCGATGCCGACCGCGGCCAGATCATGATCGCAGATCAGCCTGTCGATCAGCTTGACCTCGATGGGCTACGCGATGGCATCGCGATGGTTGGCCAAGAAACGGCGCTGTTTGACGCGACGATTGCCGAAAACATTCGCCTTGGACGGCTTGATGCCACGCCCGAAGCGGTGCGCGCGGCGGCGGATGCGGCATCGGTGATGGAATTCGCAGCCAGCCTGCCCTTGGGCCTGGATACACCGGTCGGGCCACGCGGCAGCGCGCTTTCGGGCGGCCAGCGCCAGCGCGTGACCATCGCGCGCGCCATGCTCAAGGCCGCCCCGATCTTGCTCTTGGACGAGCCGACATCCGCGCTTGACGCACGTTCCGAACAGCTTGTGCAAGAGGCGCTGACCCGGCTCAGCGCAGGGCGCACCACGCTGGTGATCGCGCACCGGCTTTCCACCATCCGCGACGCCGATCTGATCGTGGTTCTCGACCGGGGCCGCGTGATCGAGCAAGGCACACATGCCGAGTTGATGGCCCTCAACGGCGCCTATGCCCGGCTCGAGGCGCTGCAATCGGCGGGGCTGATCCCGGTTCTGTAGCCCGCGCGCTTTTCAGACGTCCTGCACGATATTGGATTGTGCGCCCAAGCCCGCGATGGACATCGTCACCCGTTCGCCGCCCTTGAGGTAGCGGGGCGGCTTCATCCCCATGCCGACACCCGGCGGTGTGCCTGTCACGATCAGATCGCCCGCCTCCAGCAGCACAAAGCGGCTGAGGTATTCGACGATATGGGCCACGCCAAAGATCATCGTCGAGGTCGTGCCGCGCTGCATCACTGCGCCATCGACGCTGAGTTCCATTGCCAAGGCTTGCGGGTCGGGGATCTCGTCGCGCGTCACCAACACCGGGCCGCAGGGGCAGAAGGACGGATAGCTTTTGCCCTTGGACCATTGGCCGCCGCGCTCGATCTGCCACGCCCGCTCGGAGATGTCATTTGCCGCGACATAGCCAAAGACATGATCCATCGCCGCCTCGGGCGCGATGCCCAGCGCGGGCTTGCCGATGATCACGCCCAACTCCACCTCCCAATCGAGCTTGTCGGCATGGGCGGGGCGCAAGATCGGGTCATTGGGGCCGCACAGCGTGCTGCCGGGCTTGGTGAACAAGATCGGCTCGGCCGGCACGGGCATGCCCGCCTCGGCGGCATGGTCGGAATAATTCAGCCCGATGCACCAGATATTGCGCGGCCGCGCGATGGGCGCGCCGATGCGCTGGCCAGTGATGTCCACCATCGGCAAAGCGGCCAGATCGACACCCGCCAGACGCGCGTCAAGATCAGCCAAGCTATCTGGCCCGATATCGGCCACGATCCCCGACAGATCGCGCCAGCTTTGATCGTGTGTCTGCACCACGGGGCGTTCCGCCCCGACCGCTCCGACCCGCATGAACCGCATGATGTCCCCCCGCCTGAAATCTACAGCGATGGTTAAACACCGGCGCGGCCCGTGTCACGGGGCAAAAGCGTTTCAGTTTCGGGGTTTGGGTCTTCCCTGTCGCGCGGCACAAAGGCCGCGCGGACAGGATAGATTGGTGCGGTCGAGAGGACTCGAACCTCCACGGGAGTTACCCCACAGCGACCTCAACGCTGCGCGTCTACCAATTCCGCCACGACCGCACATGACTGGTAGTCGGCGTCGTGTAGCCGAGCCATCTTGCCTTGAAAAGGGGGGAGGCGATATTTTTCCATCGCGCATACACGCGGAGCTATGCGGCACGTCCTGCCAGATGTCGCGGCGCCGTTTTCCTTGCCCATTGCCCGTGATACGGAGGCAGCTGCATAAGACAGGCCGCGGAAAGGCAAGACATTGGTCGCATGGATCAGATCAGAGGGCTTGGTCGATTACGACGCGGCACTTGCATGGATGCAAGAGCGCGCCAAAGCCATCGCGGCTGGCACGGCTGACGAGGCGATCTGGCTTTTGGAACACCCGCCGCTTTATACCGCCGGCACATCAGCCAAGCGCGACGATCTGAAAGACCCCGACCGATTCCCCGTTTTCGACACACGGCGCGGCGGGCAATACACCTATCACGGGCCGGGCCAACGGGTGGTCTACGTCATGCTCGACCTCAACCGGCGCGGCCGCGATGTGCGCGCCTTTGTCCAAACCCTCGAGGCATGGGTGATCGCCGCCCTTGGTGAATTCAATATCAAAGGTGAGATCAGGCCGGGCCGTGTCGGCGTTTGGGTCGCGCGCCCCGAAAAGCCCCCCCTGCCCGACGGCACCCCGCGCGAAGACAAGATCGCGGCCATCGGCGTGCGACTCAGCAAATGGGTCAGCACCCATGGGCTGGCCATCAACCATGACCCCGATCTGTCGCATTTCGACGGCATCGTGCCTTGCGGCATCAAGGGTCATGGGGTCACCAGCCTTGTCGATTTGGGCCTACCTGTGACGATGGATGACCTCGACCTGGCGCTGGAGCGCAGTTTTCACAAGGTATTCGCGCAAACACCGCCCTGATCGGACCGCTGTCTGCCGCTGCAAGGGGCATTTTGACTGCGCCTTGATCTGAGACAATTTTCCTCACCCCAAAGCGCGACTGATTGACGCCAACAACATTGCGGCACTGACATGACCGCCCTAGAAGGGCATCATGGAAGTGCGGAGATGCGCGGCTGATGCCGTTGCTTCCGCCGACGAGCGACAGACAGGAGTTTCACATGGCAGACGCCGCCATTTCGGGGCATGACCACGAACGACCGGGTTTTTTCACCCGTTGGTTCATGTCCACCAACCACAAGGATATCGGGATTCTCTACCTGTTCACCGCAGGTATCGTAGGTCTCGTATCCGTCATCTTCACCGTCTACATGCGGATGGAGTTGATGGAGCCGGGCGTGCAGTACATGTGCGCCGAAGGCGCGCGCCTGACCGCAGCCGCGGTCGAAGATTGTACCCCCGATGGCCATCTGTGGAACGTGATGATCACGGGCCACGGCGTTTTGATGATGTTCTTCGTCGTCATTCCCGCGCTGTTCGGTGGTTTCGGCAATTACTTCATGCCGTTGATGATCGGCGCGCCGGATATGGCGTTCCCGCGTCTCAACAACCTGTCCTATTGGCTCTATGTCGCGGGAACCAGCTTGGCCTTCTGCGCTGTGTTCATCGATGGTGGTGCCGGTCCGGGCTGGACCTTCTACCCGCCGCTGTCATGGCAGGATGCGCCGACAAGCCGCGCAGTTGATTTCGCGATCTTCGCGGTTCACGTTTCGGGCGCAAGCTCGATCTTGGGCTCGATCAACATCATCACCACCTTCCTCAACATGCGCGCACCGGGCATGACGCTGCACAAGGTGCCGCTGTTTGCATGGTCGATCTTCGTCACCGCTTGGCTGCTTTTGCTGTCGCTGCCGGTTCTGGCGGGTGCGATCACCATGTTGCTGACAGACCGCAACTTCGGCACGACCTTCTTCGACGTGTCGGGCGGCGGCGATCCGGTCTTGTTCCAGCATATCTTCTGGTTCTTCGGCCACCCCGAGGTCTACATCGTGATCCTGCCGGCCTTCGGCATCATCAGCCACATCGTCTCGACCTTCTCGCGCAAGCCTGTCTTCGGCTACCTGCCGATGGTCTATGCGCTGGTGGCGATCGGTGGCTTGGGCTTCGTCGTCTGGGCGCACCACATGTACACCGTGGGCATGACGCTGAACCAACAGGCCTATTTCATGGTCGCCACAATGGTGATCGCGGTGCCGACCGGCATCAAGATCTTCTCGTGGATCGCCACAATGTGGCAGGGCTCGATCACTTTCGAGACGCCCATGCTGTTTGCCATCGGCTTCATCTTCTTGTTCACGCTGGGTGGTGTGACAGGTATCATCCTGAGCCAAGCTGCCGTGGACCGCGCCTATCATGACACCTACTACGTCGTGGCGCATTTCCACTATGTGATGAGCCTTGGGGCCGTCTTCGGGATCTTTGCCGGTATCTACTACTGGATCGGCAAGATGTCGGGCCGCCAATACCCTGAGTTCTTGGGCAAGGTGCATTTCTGGATGTTCTTCATCGGCACCAACATCACCTTCTTCCCGCAGCACTTCCTTGGCCGTCAGGGCATGCCGCGCCGCTATATCGACTATCCCGACGCTTTCGCGCTGTGGAACTATGTCAGCTCGATCGGCGCGTTCATCTCTTTCGCCTCGTTCCTGCTGTTTATCGGGATCGTGTTCTACACGATCCTTGCAGGGCGCAAGGTGACCGAGAACGCCTATTGGGGCGAGCATGCCGATACGCTGGAATGGACCCTTCCCAATCCGCCGCCGGAGCATACCTTCGAGGAGCTTCCGACGCGCGAGATGTGGGACCGCCAGCCGCATCACTGATAGGCCCATGCCGATACGCATCGACAATCTGAGCGGGGCCCCGGACACCACCGGGGCCCCTTTCCGTGAAGGGCATGGCCTGCCCCGGCTCAGGCTGCGCCTGACGCCGCATAAATCGCTGACGCCAGAGGGATTCGTCTGGTTCATCGGCGCGACAGCCGCGCTGATTACCGTGCCGCTTTTCGCGATTCTCGGCACGGCGGTATTCTGGGCGCTTTTGCCCTTCATCCTGGCCGCGATCTGGGGGATTTGGACAGCCCTTACACGCAGCTGGCGCGACCGCGACATCTATGAAGAGATCTTGCTCTGGGATGATTTGATCCGGCTTGAACGCCACGAGCCACGCCGCGCACCGCGCGACTGGGAGGCAAACCCGCATTGGGTACGTATCGCGCTGCACACAACAGGCGGGCCTGTGCCGCAATATCTGACGCTGCAAGGTGGCCCGCGCGAGGTGGAATTGGGCGCTTTTCTGACCCCACCCGAACGGCTCGGGCTAAAAGATACGCTTGAACGGGCGCTGCGCGACAAGGCGCGCTAGCGCCGCGCCCTCAGGCAAGGCGGGCTTTGACCATCGGACCCACCGCGCCGAAATCCATTTGCCCGGTATATTTCCCCTTCAAGGCCGCCATGACGCGGCCCATATCACGCAGGCCCGCAGCACCGGTTTCGACGATGGCGGCATCGATTGCGGCCGTCACCTCGTCCTCGTCCAACTGGCGGGGCAGGTAATCCTCGATGATGGTGATTTCCGCGCGTTCCTTTTCAGCAAGCTCTAGCCGCCCGCCTTCTTCATAGGCGCGCGCGCTTTCATGGCGCTGCTTGACCATCTTGCCCAAGATCGCAAGCACGGCGAAATCGTCGACCCCATCGGGCTGCCCCTCGCCACGCGCGGCGATATCTTGATCCTTGATGGCCGCATTGATCAGCCGGAGCGTGCTGAGGCGCGTGGCGTCTTTCTCGCGCATCGCCTCTTTGAGGCCCGCACCGATCCGTCCCCTTAGGTCCATTGGCATCGTCAATCCCCGTCCATCACATCAAGCCGCCTAGATAAGCCAGACGGGCCGCGGCAACAACACCCTGCGTCCACGACTTGACCATACCCCGCCCGACCCGTATGCCGACGCCAATTTGCCGACCCGCAACACGGGAGCTGAACCATGCCCGCCAAACCCACTGCCTGCCTCGCCCTTGCCGACGGAACGCTTTTCTACGGAAAGGGTTTCGGTGCCAAAGGCATGCGTGTCGCCGAGCTGTGCTTCAACACCGCGATGACCGGCTATCAAGAGATCATGACCGACCCCTCCTATGCCGGGCAGATCGTGACCTTCACCTTTCCCCATATCGGCAACACGGGCGTCACGTCCGAAGATGACGAGACCGCCGATCCAGTGGCCGAAGGCATGATCGTGAAATGGGATCCAACCGCACCGTCGAATTGGCGTGCCGCCGGCGATCTGGTGTCTTGGCTAGAAAAGACGAACCGCATCGGCATGGGCGGTGTCGATACCCGCCGCCTGACCCGCGCGATCCGCCAGCAAGGCGCGCCGCATGTGGCCCTTGCCCATGACCCGGATGGCAATTTCGATATCGAGGCGCTGGTCAAGGCCGCGCGCGGCTTTCCGGGGCTTGTGGGGCTGGATCTGGCCAAAGGGGTCAGCTGCGCGCAATCCTACCGCTGGGATGAAAAGCGCTGGGCATGGCCCGAGGGTTATACCAAGCGCACAGGTGCCGCCCCCAAGGTCGTCGCCATCGACTACGGCGCCAAGCGCAATATCTTGCGCTGTCTGGCCAGCGTCGGTTGTGATGTCACCGTCATGCCCGCCACCACCACCGCCGAAGAGGTGTTGGCGCAAAACCCTGATGGTGTCTTCTTGTCCAATGGTCCGGGCGATCCGGCAGCGACCGGCGCCTATGCCGTGCCGATGATCCAAGGGGTGCTGGCCGCTGATCTGCCGGTTTTCGGCATTTGCTTGGGCCACCAGATGCTTGCGCTGGCCTTGGGGGCCAAGACCGTCAAGATGAACCACGGCCATCATGGCGCGAACCACCCGGTCAAGGATCTCGAAAGCGGCAAGGTCGAGATCACCTCGATGAACCACGGCTTTACCGTGGACAGCCAAACCCTGCCCGCCGGTGTGATCGAAACCCATGTGAGCCTGTTCGACGGGTCCAACTGCGGCATCCGCATGGCCGACCGCCCGGTGTTTTCGGTGCAATACCACCCCGAGGCAAGCCCCGGCCCCCAAGACAGCTTTTACCTCTTCGAACGCTTTGCCCAAGCCATTCAGGCCCGCGCCGCTGGTTAATGCCTTCGGGCCATTTAACGATACATTAACCTTGTTGGCCCAGCCTGTCATGGTCGGGTGAGGGTCAGTGTTTGCGTCTTGATCGCCGCCCATCGTGTTTTGCGAGGGTGGTATGTTTACCAAGATTACGTCGCATGGCGACCCGGATATGCCACCAAGCTTCGGCCCGGCGCGGTCTGCAAACCCAGGGCCGAGTGCCGCCGAGATGGTGGCGATCCATGCAAACTCCCGGATCGGTCGCAGTGCAATATCACAGCCTACGCGCCCCTCGCTTGAGCAGCTTCTCTTGGCGCGCGGTGCCGCAGGTCTCGGCGATATTCTCGAGGCACGCGAAGCGGCCGGGCTGACCGAGAGTTGGATCGGACAAGTCCTTTTGGCCCGCGGTGCTGTCTGCGAGGCCGAAATGCTGCCCGCACTTGCGGAGTATCACGGTCTGGGCATCGGCGATTGGTTGCAGGGCCCCCCCGATCCAAGCCTTGCCAGCTACCTTGACGCTGATGTGGCCTTGGGCTTTGAGGCGGTGGCGCTGCACCGCATTGGGGCGACGGTCATCATCGCCACGGGTCGCCCTGACCGCACCGATGCGCTGCGGGCCGCACTGTGCCTGCCGCCGGGGCTACAGCCCGCCTTTGTCTTGGCACCACGGGCGCAAATCATCGCCGCCCAAATCGCGCTTTACGGTGAAATGCTTGCCCGTCTGGCCGAAGGTCAAGCACCGCAAGCGAGCAGTTGCCGCAACTGGCGCGCCGCCGTTGCAGGGCGCGCGGCAGTTTTGGCCCTTTTCGCGCTCGCAACGCTGAGCGCGCTTTTCCCCACAGCGATGATGATTGCCGCCTTTCTCGCGGCGCTTGTGGTTTTCGTGGCCAATATGGGGTTGAAGATCGCAGCCTTCGCCGCGACCTTGCGGGCCGAGCGCATGATGCGACAAGCCCCCGCGCCGCAAGATGCAACCATCGCAGCAGCCCGGCCACTGCCGATCATGTCGATCCTTGTCCCGCTCTATGAAGAACGCGAGATCGCCACGACATTGATGCGCGCCCTATGCGATCTTGATTACCCGCCCGAACGGCTGGACGTCTTGTTGATCATCGAAGAGGGCGACAGCCTGACCCGCTCGGCGCTTTCGGCTATGACATTGCCGGGATGGGCGCGGATCATCACGGTGCCGAAGGGCGAGCCGCGCACCAAACCACGCGCGCTGAATTTCGCGCTGAATTTCGCCCGCGGCGAGATTGTCGGCGTTTATGATGCCGAAGACAGGCCCGAAAGCGATCAGCTGTTGCGCGTGGCCCAGCGCTTTGCCGCCTTGGGGCCGGAAACCGCCTGTCTGCAAGGGCAGCTTGATTACTTCAACGCACGCTACAACCTGTTGTCGCGGCTTTTCGCGATCGAATATGCGACCTGGTTTCGGGTGCTTTTGCCGGGGGTGCAGCGGCTGGGCCTTGTCGTGCCTTTGGGGGGGACGACGCAATTCCTGCGCCGTGATGCCTTGATGGCGGTGGGCGGGTGGGATGCCCACAATGTCACCGAGGATGCAGAGCTGGGCATCAGGCTGGCGCGCCATGGCTACCGCGTCGAAATCATCGACACCACTACCTTTGAGGAAGCCAATGCCGCTGTCATGCCTTGGGTGCGCCAGCGCGCGCGCTGGCAAAAGGGCTATCTGCTGACATGGGCCGTGGCGATGCGCGCACCTTTCGCACTGTTACGCGCCCTTGGGATGTGGCGGTTTCTGGCCTTGCAAGTGCAGATCCTATGCGCGGTGGCGGGCTTTTTGATCGCGCCGCTGTTGTGGTCGTTGATGATCAAGCCCTTCGGCTATGCCCATCCGCTCGACCTGTTGGTCAGCCCCTTTGGCTATGGCATCTTGGCGACGATTTTCGTGGCCAGCGTGGTGTTGTCCATCGCCTTGGCCATCCATGCCACGCGCCCGGCGCATCTGCGCCATCTGCGGCCCTATATCTTGCTGTCGGAACTCTACTTCCTGCTTGGCACGATCTCGGCTTGGCGCGCGGTGCTGGAAATCCTGCACCGCCCCTTCGACTGGGCCAAGACACGCCATGGCCAATTCGGCGCGCTGCCCGCGGTGGCGGCAGAGCAGCCATTCAGCCAGACGACTTCTGCGCCTCCTCCTTGAGGCGGACGACGAAAGCGATGGAAAGATGATCGCGCAAGGCGCGCGCCGCACGCTCCCCATCGCGCGCGGCAATCGCCTCGACGATCTCGGAATGCTCGGCCAAGGCTTTTTCGCCTCGCCCCTTGGCCGCCAGCGATGTGCGCGCCATCAGCGCCATGGAGCGATAGACAAGATCCAGCTGCTGCACGAGGTAACGGTTATGGCTGGCTAAATGGATTTGGTAATGGAACCGCCGATTGGCGCGCGCCAAAGCCTGCGGATCGGCCAATAATGCGCGGTCCGCCTCGACCATCTCGCGCAGCACTTGGATCTCTTCCATCGCGGCATGCTGGGCGGCAAGACGTGCGGCCAGCGCCTCCAACTCTTGGCGCACGGCGTAAAGCTCGGCCATTTGCGCGTAGTCGAGCGAAGCCACGATCAGCGACCGCCCATCGCGGGTCAGCAAGCGTTGCGTTTCAAGGCGTTGCAGCGCCTCGCGGATCGGCGTCCGGCTGACGCCGAAGCGATCGGCCAGCTCGGATTCCACCAGCCGGTCGCCCGGCCGATAGGTCCCTTGATCGATCGCATCGAGAATCAGGGCATGGGCATCCTTATGCGGATCGGGGATCATCTTCGAAGCCATGGTGCAACGGTGTCCTATCATGTGCCGCGCAAAGCTAGGCGGCAGAGCCGCCCCTGTCCAGACTTGCGCGACACCGCGCGCGGCCCTAGGGCTTGTGCCATGGCCAAACACCGCTTTTCCCATGTCGAGACCTGGGTCTTCGATCTCGACAATACGCTTTACCCGCCCGAGACGGCGCTCTTTGACCAGATCAACATCCGCATGACCGATTGGGTGATGCAGGTGGCAGGGGTCGAACGCGCAGCGGCCGAGGCGTTGCGCCACAGCTATTGGCGTGAGCATGGCACGACGCTTGCCGGGCTGATGCGCCATCACAGCATCGACACGGATGCCTATCTGGCGCATGTGCATGAGATCGATTTCTCAGTCATCGCGCCCGACCCGACGCTTGCGCGCGCGATCGGCGCCCTGCCCGGTCGCCGCATTATCTATACCAACGGCACCAAACCCTATGCCGAACAGGTCATCGCGCATCGCGGGCTATCGGGGCTATTTGATGCGATTTATGGGGTGGAGCATGCCCAGTTGGTCCCCAAACCCGAGCGTGCGGCCTTTGAGACGGTATTTGCCATCGACGGCTTGCACCCGACACGCGCTGCGATGTTCGAAGATGATGCGCGCAATCTGCGCGTGCCCCATGAGATGGGGATGCGCACCGTCCATGTCGCACCCGAGGCAGAACCTGCAGCCTTTATCGAACATCACACCGCCGATCTGACCGGATTTCTGGAGCAACTGGTGTGAGTATCCGAAAATTCGCACGAATTTTTGCGGATGGGATTTTTCGGACGAAAAATCCGTACTGGCCCCGGTTGGGACAGCCTGTCGCGTCGCCCTGCCCCCCAACGCGCCCTAGCTTTAGCTCATGAACACTCTCATCGAGACAGATATCTTTATCTCAGGCGGCGGCGTGGCCGGGCTGACGGCGGCGGCGGCCTTTGGCATGGCCGGGTTTTCGGTCATTTGCGCTGATCCGACACCGCCCATCACCGATGCGGCGACCGAAGGGTCGGACCTGCGGACCACCGCATTTCTCCAGCCCTCGCGCGATTTTCTGGAGCGGGTAGGGCTTTGGGCGCGGCTTGGGCCCCATGCAACACCGCTGCAAATCATGCGCATCGTCGATGCCGGCGGGCCAGAGGCCGAGGCCCGTGTCGCCCATGATTTCAATGCTGCTGATATCTCGGATCTGCCCTTTGGCTGGAACCTGCCCAATTGGCTGCTGTGCCGCGAGATCGTGGCGCATCTGGCGACATTGCCCAATGTCGATTTCCGCCCCGGCGTCGCGACCGCCCAACTTTTGACACGGGCCGGCGAGGCACGCGTCACCCTGAGCGATGGCAGCCGGATCGCGGCCAAGCTGGTGATCGGCGCGGATGGGCGCGACAGCCGGGTGCGCGAGGCTGCAGGAATTTCTGCGCGCAAATTGCGTTATGGGCAAAAGGCCTTGGCCTTTGCAGTCAGCCATGCCTTGCCGCATGACAATATCTCGACCGAGATCCATCGCTCGGGCGGACCTTTCACGCTGGTGCCTTTGCCTGATCGCGATGGGCGGCCCTGTTCAGCGGTCGTATGGATGGAGCGCGGACCCGAGGCGATGCGCCTTGCCGCCCTGCCAGAGGCGGCGTTCGAGGCCGCGATGACGGAACGCTCCGCCCATCTGTTCGGCCCGCTCAAACTTGCATCGCGGCGAACGCTTTGGCCCATCATCAGCCAGATCGCGGACCGGATGGTCGCCGAGCGCGTGGCGCTGGTGGCGGAGGCTGCCCATGTGATGCCCCCGATCGGGGCGCAGGGGCTGAACATGAGCTTGGCCGATCTGCGCGTGCTGTTGGATCTGGCCGAGGCCAACCGCGACGATCCGGGGCAGCCCGATCTGCTGGCGCGCTACCAGCGCGCGCGTCATGCGGAAATCGTGGCGCGGGTGACAGGGGTGGATGCACTCAACCGCGCCTCGATGGCGCAGGCACAGGGCTTGCGTGATCTGCGGCTCAGGGCGCTCAACGCGATCTATGCGGTGGCACCCGTGCGCCGCGTCATGATGCGCGCGGGGCTGGGTGCCAAGGGGTAAAGGGGCAAAGCCCAAGGCTTTGGCCCGCACGAATCGCAGGGCTGGGGGCTCTGCCCCCAGACCCCCGGAGTATTTTTGAAGCAAAGATGGGCGTTGCCGCTTAGGGAAAGACGCGGTCAATCCCGTCTTGCAGGCGCGACAGAGCGGCGGGGACGTCATAGAGCTTGTCGAGACCGAACAGCCCGATGCGGAAGGTCATGAAGCTGTCGGGTTCATCCACGCGCAAGGGCACGCCCGCCGCGATTTGAATACCCAACTCCATGAATTTCGCGCCCGATTTGATCGCCGGATCATCGGTGTAGCTGACCACGACACCCGGCGCGCCGAAACCATCGGCCGCGACCGAGCGGATGCCCTTTTCGGCAAGCATGGCGCGCACGCCATTGCCCAATTCCCATTGCGCCGCTTTGAGCCGCTCAAAACCATAGGCACGCGTTTCCAGCATCGTGTCGCGAAATACCCGCAGCGCATCCGTGGGCATGGTGGCGTGATAGGCATGCCCACCCGCCTCATAGGCGGCCATGATCCCCGCCCAGCCCTTGAGATCGGCGGCGAAGCTCGAGGATTGGGTTTCCTCCATCCTTGCCTTGGCGCGATCCGACATCATCACAAGACCTGCGCAAGGCTGGGCCGACCAGCCCTTTTGCGGGGCCGAGATCAGCACATCGACGCCCGTGGCGGCCATATCGACCCAGATCGTGCCAGACGCGATGCAATCGAGCACCAAAAGCGCATCAACCTCGTGGGCGGCCTCGGCCAGCGCCGCGATATAATCATCGGGCAAAATGATGCCCGCCGAGGTTTCGACATGCGGCGCGAAGACGATGCCGGGCCGGCGCGCCCGGATCTGGGCCGTGACCTCTTCGATTGGCGGGGGGGCGTAGGGCGATTGCGCGCTGTTGCCCATGGGCCGCGCCTTGATCACCGTCACCTCGCGCGCGATCTTGGCGGCATCGAGGATTTGCGACCAGCGGAAGGAGAACCAACCGTTGCGCACCACCAGCACATCTTGATCTCCCGCGAATTGGCGGGCGACCGCCTCCATCGCGAAGGTGCCGCCGCCGGGGATGACCGCGACATGGGAGGCGCCATAGACCTCTTTGAGCATGGCCGAGATATCGCACATCACGCCTTGGAAGGCGCCCGACATATGGTTGAGCGAGCGGTCGGTGAAGACCACGGAATATTCCAAAAGCCCATCGGGATCGACGGTATCGAGCAAGGCGTTCATTGGCACGGTCTCCTTCTGCCTCTCCGGGGTAGCGCCATGGGCGGGCGCGACCAAGCCCGAAATCGGCGATTGGGCGTGCGGCGCTGCGCGCAGACGGGCCGATTGGGGTGCGATGTTTCCGATATGCGTCAGCCAAGCGGGCCGGGGCGGCGTTCCTCGGACAAAAGCACATTGGCCTCGACGCCGCCGACGCCGGGCAGGGTCATGATCCGGCGGCGCAGCACGCGCTCGAAATCGGGCAGGTCGCGGGCCACCACGCGCAGGCGGTAATCATAAAGCCCCAGCACATGTTCGACTGTCTGCACCTCGGGGATGGCGGCGACCGCGCGTTCGAAATCATCAAGGCTCACACGGCCCTTGAGGCCCAGCTTCACGCCGAGAAACACGGTCACGCCAAAGCCCAGCGCCTCGAGGTCGAGATCAAGCTTGCGCGCGCCGATCACGCCCGCGTCACTCAGCCGTTTGATGCGCCGCCATGTGGCGGGTTGGCTGAGGCCCAAGCGACGGCCAAGGGTGCTGGCCTTGAGGGTGGCATCGCCCTGCAATGCGCGCAAAATGGCGCGATCCGTGGCATCGAGATCGATCACAGCGGCACCGTTTGCTGGTTCTTGATGGTCGCGACCTGCATCAGCGCCTCAATATCGGCGATATGGGGCAGGCTGAGGATACGCTCGCGGTAGATGCGCTGGTAATGGGTCATGCTGCGCGCAATCACGGCAAGGCGCACATCGACACGGCCCAGAAAGGTCTGGATCTCGGTCACCTCGGGCACATCGCGGGCGGCGGCGAGAAATACATCGAAGGAGCGCGGATCGGTCTTGTCCAGCGTGATGCGCAAGCTGACCTCGACCGCAAAGCCAAGGGCGGCCCAATCGATGGTCACATGCTGGCCGCGCAGCACGCCTTGGGCCTGCAGCCGATCAAGGCGTTTGTAGCAGGTAGCCAGCGGCACACCGACAGCAAGGGCCAGCTGTGTCATGGGTTGGGCCGGGTCGGCCTGTAGGTGGCGCAGAAGGCGGCGGTCAGTGTCATCAAGCATGTGATTTTTATTATTTCTAATTTCTACGTATGAATTTCTACACCATCGACAGGATAATGCAAATTTCCTTGCAGCAGCCGCGGCTTTGGCAGGGCATGTTGCGCCAGAACCGAATCCCGCCATCCGAGGAGTGAGACAGATGCGCGTTTATTATGATCGCGATTGCGATGTGAACCTGATCAAGGACAAGAAAGTCGCCATTCTGGGCTATGGCAGCCAGGGCCATGCCCATGCGCTGAACCTGCGCGACAGCGGCGCCAAGAATGTTGTCGTGGCACTGCGCCCCGGCTCGCCCAGCGCGAAAAAAGCCGAAGGCGAAGGCCTGAAGGTCATGGGCATCGCCGAAGCCGCCGCTTGGTGCGATCTGATCATGTTCACCATGCCCGACGAATTGCAGGCCGAGACCTACAAGAAATACGTCCATGACAACCTGCGCGAAGGTGCGGCCATCGCATTCGCCCACGGCTTGAATGTGCATTTCGGCCTGATCGAGCCCAAGCCCGGCGTCGATGTCATCATGATGGCACCCAAGGGCCCCGGCCACACCGTGCGCGGCGAATACACCAAGGGCGGCGGTGTGCCCTGCCTTGTGGCCGTTCACAATGATGCCTCGGGCCGCGCGCTAGAAATCGGCCTGTCCTATTGCTCGGCCATCGGTGGCGGGCGTTCGGGCATCATCGAGACGAATTTCCGCGAAGAATGCGAAACCGATCTGTTTGGCGAACAGGCCGTGCTTTGCGGTGGTCTGGTCGAATTGATCCGTATGGGCTTTGAGACCTTGGTCGAGGCGGGCTACGAGCCCGAGATGGCCTATTTCGAGTGCCTGCACGAGGTGAAGCTGATCGTCGACCTAATCTATGAAGGCGGCATCGCGAATATGAACTACTCGATCTCGAACACCGCCGAATATGGCGAATATGTCTCGGGTCCGCGTATCCTGCCCTATGACGAGACAAAGGCGCGGATGAAGGCGGTTCTGACCGATATCCAGACCGGCAAATTCGTGCGTGATTTCATGCAAGAGAACGCCGTGGGCCAGCCGATGTTCAAGGCGACCCGCCGGATCAACGACGAGCATCAGATCGAGGCGACCGGCGAAAAGCTGCGCGCGATGATGCCCTGGATTTCGGCCGGCAAGATGGTCGACCGCGCCAAGAACTAAGCGCGCGAACAGGCACAGAAAAAGGCCCCGGTGTCATCACCGGGGCCTTTTTTCATGCTGGGGTCAGCAGGGCCGCGCCATCACCAAAACCCAATATGTGCCACTATCGGCAAAGCCGAATTGGGTCACCTGCGGGTTGAGGATATTGGCGCGGTGATCGGGGCTGGCCATCCATTGCGCGATGGTCGCACGGATATCGCCCGTGTCATTGGCGACATTCTCCACCGCGGCGCAGGCGGAATAGCCCGCACGCCGCAGCCGGTCGTTCAATGCCGCGCCATCGCTGCCTTGATGGGTCAGCGCGTTCATGCGGCTTAGATCATCAGCATGGGACTGCGCGGCGGCCTGGAGCGCGGGCGAATGGCTGAGGGGGCGAATGATGCCACCCTGCCCGCGCTGCACCGAAAGCTGCGTGCCAGCCGATGCGATATCGAAACTACCGCCCGCCGAAACACGCTCTGTTCCCGGGGCGGGCGAACAGGCAGCCAAAACTGCGATGGTCAGAATACCAAGGATGCGGATCGTCATGATGTGCCTTTTTGGGCTGCTCGGTGTTGTTTTCACCAAAATGCGCTTGTCATGCGCGATGCGCAAGGGCGCTGCAGCGCAGGGCTTGCCACGCCGTGACACTGGATGTGGATGGTTTTGGGGATAGATCGCATTTTGGCAATCATGCGAAACAAACGACTGCGAATTCGGCATGTCGTGTTCGAAAACACAAACACCTGCTATGATTGACGGTCGGCAATCCTTTGCCGAGTTCCACCAAATCCGCGGCAGCTCAGGGAATATCGCGCAAAATCGCCAAGGCGGCGGCATGGATCGCGGGGTTGGCAGCGGCCAAAGCGCGGCCGCCGTGATGCACCGGCCCACCCTGCCAATCGGTCACGATGCCACCGGCCGCCGTGATCACCGCGATGGGCGCGGCGATATCATAGCTGGCCAAGCCCGCCTCGATCACCAGATCGACCTGCCCCGCGGCGATCAGCGCATAGGCGTAGCAATCCAAACCATAGCGGGTCAGCTTGACGCGGTCGCGCACGGCCTCGAAGCCTGCACGTTCGGCGGCGCTGCCAATCTCGGGGAATGTCGTAAACAGCGTCGCCTCGGCAAGCGCGTCGATCGCGCGGGTCGCCAAGGGGGCCACGCCCATCGGGCCTGTGACCAAGGCGCGCCCGAAACCACCTTCGAAACGCTCACCGATATAGGGTTGATCGATCAGCCCATAGATCGGCCCATCGGTATCGCAAAGCGCGATCAGCACGCCCCAGCTTGTCGTACCCGAGATAAAGGCCCGTGTGCCGTCGATGGGGTCGATCACCCATGTCAGCCCGCTGGTGCCGGGTTTCGCGGCCTCTTCCTCGCCCAAGATCGCGTCATCGGGGCGGTGTTCGGCCAGCACCGCGCGCATCGCGGCCTCGGCGGCGCGGTCGGCCTCGGTCACCGGATCGAAACGGCCAATGCCCTTGTCATCGGTGCGCAGCCGGGCATTGCGGAAATACGGCAAGATCGCGGCCCGCGCGGCATCGGCCATCGCATGGGCGGTTGCGATCAAGGCGGCGGCGTCATGGTCGACGCGCGGCGCGACATCTTCTTGCCCTGTGAGGGGATCGGTCATTTTGGCCTCCGGCGGCTGCGGGTCTGGACGCGGGCCGGAAGGGACACGATCCCCTGCACGGGGTCAAGCCACAGTCGCCCTTAGGCGGCTGCGTCGGACAAAACGCGCGCCAGCTCGAACAGCCGCCGCCGCTGATTTTCGGGGATCGCATAGTAAGAGCGGATCAACTCCAGCGCTTCCTTGTCGGCCAAGATATCGCCGGGAAGCCCCTCGGCCGGCGCATCGGTCGCATGCGCGGCATCGGCCCCATCAACACCTTCAAAGAAATAGGCCACAGGCACGGCCAAGGATTGCGCGATATCGTAAAGACGCGATGCGCTGACGCGGTTCATGCCGGTCTCGTATTTCTGGATCTGTTGGAATTTGATCCCGACTTTCTCGGCAAGCTGCTGCTGGGTCATTCCGACCATCCAGCGGCGGTGTCGGACCCTTTTTCCGACATGGACATCTACCGGGTGTTTCACGCCCTACTCCTTATTTTGCCAAACCAAAGCCTGACGCACCGATCCAAAACTCCGGATACATCGGGCGACGCCGTGAAACGACGACATATCTCACCTAGAGCGACGTTGCGTCAGATCAATCCTTTGGAGAGTAGTTGCAATACTATTCGCCCTCAGGGGCAGTGATTGACATTGCCAATATCCCATTGCCGCAATGGCATCTCGGACTGGCGGACGGCATGGCGCGCCTTTAGGTTGGCCCTAGCCAAGGGGGGACAGACAATGCGCGCATTCTTGCTGGAGGATCACACCACCCCCCCGCATTTGGCCGAAATCGCACAGCCGATGCCGGGGCCGGGTCAGATCTTGGTCAAGATTGCCGCCTGCGGGTTGAACTTCGCCGATCTGCTGATGATTGATGGCATGTATCAAGACACGCCGACGCCCCCTTTCACCATGGGGATGGAGCTTGCCGGCACCGTCATGGGCCATGGGCCGGGTGTCGACATGCCCAAGGTCGGTGCGCGCGTGGCGATCTTTGCGGGTCAAGGCGGCTTGGCGGAATACGGTGTTTTCGATGCAAGGCGCGCGGTGCCGATCCCAGACGCCATGCCCTTTCCGCAAGCAGCGGGTTTCTTGGTGGCCTATGGCACCTCGCATCTGGCGTTGACGCGCAAGGCGGGGTTGCAGCCCGGCGAACGGCTGGTCGTGCTGGGTGCTGCAGGCGGTGTGGGGCTTTCCGCCGTGGCTTTGGGTGCCGCGATGGGCGCCGAGGTGGTCGCGGTTGCGCGCGGGGCCGAACGGCTGGCCGTGGCGCAAGCGGCCGGTGCGCATCACCTGATCGACAGCCGTGATGGCGATTTGGCCGCGCGGCTCAAGGCCTTGGGTGGTGTCGATGTGGTTTATGACGCGGTGGGCGGTGCAGATTTCGATGCAGCCCTGCGTGCCACCCGCCCGGAAGGGCGCATCTTGACCATCGGCTTTGCCAGCGGCGTGGTCCCGCAAATCCCCGCCAACCTGCTCTTGGTCAAGAATATCAGCGTGATGGGGTTCTATTGGGGCGGCTATTTGCGCTTTGCGCCTGATGTGCTGAACACAAGCTTGACGGAATTGATGGCCCTTTATGCAGCAGGTCGGATCAAGCCGCATGTCAGCGCCACATTCCCCTTGGAAGAAACCGCCGCAGCCCTTGCATTGTTGCGAGAACGGAAAAGCACCGGAAAGGTCGTGGTGACAATCTAGGCCACAAAGCCGCCACAAACCGGGCATTTTGCCAAAGCGCGGCCATAATCCACGGAAATTAAGACCAATTTGTCTAAAAATGGTCCTTTCAGCGGCACGACTTGCGCGCAGTCGCGCCTTGTTCCCAATCTAGAAACAATCCGTTCACAAGGCCGATCCGGCCCATGCCGCCAATCCAGGCGGTCTTGGCCCCGGCCCCGACGGAGGCGCGCAGAACGCGCGACATGCGATGCCCGACGGATATCTGGTCAGCTTAGGGCCGAATGGGGCACTTGATGATGGCGATGTCATCTCGGGTGCGCTGGTCACCTTTACCACCGACACGATTATTGGCGCGGGGTCATGGTCTTGGACCGGGACTTGGAATGGCCAGACCTATACCAATACCAATGAGCCGGGCAGCTATCACCTTGCCACGAATGGCAATGTCTACTTCGTGCCGAGCTTTGGCCCAGTCAGCACACTGACCTCGGCGGCAACGATCACCAGCCCGTCGTGGGAACCATCGGATGATCTCGTCGAAGGTGGCGATGGCGATGATGTGATCACTGCGGGCTTCACCGATCGCGGTGGCGACGGTCCGACAACGGGTGCCGACACAGTGCGTGGCTTCGATGGTGATGACACGATCGACGGAGGCGCTGGTGCCGATCTGCTCTTCGGCGATGGCGGCGCGGATTCCATCCAAGGCGGCGCAGGTGCCGATACGATCTGGGGCGATACCGGCACGACCTCTGTTTCGCCGACCACCGGGTTGCTGCGCTGGGACACCGCGCAAAACGACGAACAAAATATCGAGGGCGGTATCACGCTGAGCGATGGGGCGATCGACGCCAATGTGACCTTCACCAATCTGGGCAACAACAACCCGCTCTACCAGATCGAAGGCACCGATGCCGTCTATGTCGGGCCGGGCGAAGGTTTTGGCACCTCATCGGCGCTCTACATGTTCGGCAATGGCGACGCGGCAACCGCGCGCATGACGCTTGATTTCACCGCGAACGCGCCGGGCTGGTCGGGCGAGGTGGGCGATGTCGCCTTTCGGATCAATGATTTCGACTGGGGCAGCGGCAATCACCGCGACATCGTCACGGTGCGGGCCTTTGACGCCGATGGCAACGCCGTCGCCGTTACCCTGACCTATGGGACGAATACGCCGATCACAGGCTTCGCACCGACGCTGAATGCGGCCAATATCGCAACCAACCCTGCAGCGCTCAACGGCTCTGTCTTGGTGCAGATCTCAGGCCCGATCACCCGGATCGAGGTCGATTACAGCAATGGCTTGTCCGGCACGCAAGCGATCTGGATCGGCGATATCAGCTTTACGGCCCTGCCCGCCGAGACAGGTGACGACACCTTGTCGGGGGGCGATGGCGATGACCTGATTTACGGCGAAGCTGGCAATGACCTTCTCTCGGGCGATGCCGGGAATGACAGGCTTGACGGCGGCACGGGCGCTGACACCCTGTCGGGGGGTGCCGGCAATGATACGCTGTTCGCGGCACAAGGCGATGTCGTCACGGGTGGCGATGGCGACGATGTATTCATCCTAACGGATTTGGCCGAAACGGGCAGTGCGGCCATCACCATCATCGGCGGCGAGGGGGCCGAGGGCGCGGGCGATGTGCTCGATCTCGGCGGGCTGAACGCGGGCGCGGTCAACTACACCAGCACCACGCCGGGTGATTTGGCGGGCTCGGTCACCTTGCTGGATGGGTCGATCCTGACCTTTTCCGAGATCGAGGATGTCATTTGTTTCACGCCCGGCACCATGATCCTGACGCCCAGCGGCGAACGCCCGATCGAGACCTTGCGGATCGGCGACATGGTCATCACCCGCGATGATGGCGCACAACCGATCCGCTGGATCGGTGGGCGTATGGGGCCGGGCCGCGGGCGCAACGCCCCGATCCGCGTGGCGGCCGGCGGCATTTTGGGCGCGCGGCGTCCCTTTTTGCTGTCGCCACAGCATCGCGTCTTGGTCGAGGGATTTCGCGCCCAGCTTTTGTGCGGCGAAGAAGAGGTGCTAGTGTCCGCGCGCCACCTGATCAACGGCGATGATTTCCGCGTCGCGCCGCAAACCGCCGTGGTCTATATTCACATGCTCTTCGACCGCCATCAGGTCGTTTATGCCGAGGGTGCGCCGGTCGAAAGCCTGCATCTTGGGGCTGAGGGGCTCAAGGCGCTCAGCAGTGCGGGCCGCGCCGATCTTTTTGCGCATTGCCCGGAATTTCGCGGTGATATCGGCCGTTTCGGCCCCACGGCCCGGCGCTGTGTGCGTGGCGCCGAGGCGCGGCTATTGGCCGCTTAATCCAAGGCCTGCGCGCGCCAAGCTGCAAAAAGGACCTAAAAATGGCCGCTCGGGCAAAAGCAATAGGAAAAAACTATCACCGCTTGCACCCCGTCTTTCCACCCGATTGCTTGAAATACGCAAACAACTCGCCAATATTCACTTCCAAGGTCCGGGCCTGCGCGAATGACGCGCAATGGTTCCGCCGCTTGATTTTTTTAGGAGGAATACATGGCTGACTATCAGACGATCCGGGCCGGCGTATCCGCCACCGACGCAGCCCAGATCGACGCGGGCCTGCGCGCCCACATGAACAAGGTCTACGCCACCATGTCCGGTGGCATGTTGATCACCGCGGCCGCCGCTTGGGCGATCGCAGATCTGGCCGTGACCAATGACCCGACCGGGGCGACCATGGCACTGCGCGACGGTCAGTATTTGACCGGGCTGGGCGAGGCGCTTTATGCCACGCCGCTGCGCTGGGTGGTGATGTTCGCACCCTTGGCCTTCATCCTGTTCGGATGGGGCGCGCTGATGCGCCGCGCTTCGGCGGCGGCTGTCAGCCTCGGCTTCTTCGCCTTCGCCGCATTGATGGGCGTGTCGATGAGCTCGATCTTCCTTGTCTTCACCTCGTTCTCGATCGTGCAGACCTTCCTCGTGACGGCCATCGCCTTCGCCAGCCTCAGCCTTTGGGGCTACACGACCAAGCGCAGCTTGTCGGGCATGGGCAGCTTCTTGATCATGGGTGTGATCGGGCTGGTCGTCGCGATGATCATCAACATCTTCTTGCAGTCGCCCGCGATGATGTTCGCGATCTCGGCGCTGGGTGTGCTGATCTTCGCGGGGCTGACCGCCTTTTACACGCAAGAAATCAAGACGACCTACATCGCGCATGCGGTGCATGGTGATCAGGAATGGTTGGACAAAGCCGCCATCGATGGCGCGCTGAGCCTCTATATCTCCTTCCTGAACATGTTCCAGTTCTTGCTGATGTTCATGGGACAACAACAAGAATAAACGCCACTTTGGCGCTAAACCTGAGGGCCGGGGCAACCCCCGGCCCTTTTTCATGGAGGCTGCGACGCCGCGCCCATAGCGCCTTCACCGAATTGGGGTGTTGACTCGCGCTTGCGGCCAAGTAAAAGGCGCAGTCTCAGAGATGTTTTCGCGCAGGCACATGCCCGCGCGGCCCGTATAGACCGCAGGAGCCCGACCCATGGCGAAGCCGACAACCATCAAGATCCGCCTGAACTCGTCTGCCGGGACGGGCCATTTCTACGTGACGAAGAAAAACGCGCGCACGATGACCGAGAAGATGACCGTTCGGAAATACGACCCGGTCGTGCGCAAGCATGTCGAATACAAGGAAGGCAAGATCAAGTAATCTGCCGCAACCGCTGGATGAAAGGCCGCGCAGGGCAACCCGCGCGGCCTTTTTCGTTTTGCGACAGAATTTGGAACCTTGGCGGGAAAGCCTAGGGTTGCACACGAAAAATCAGGGCTGCGTCCCCTCAGACCTCGACCGTAACACCGGGATCGGGGTCGAGCACGCGCACCCCGGGCATCACCGCCGCCTTCAGCGTATCGGCCGATTGCTCGAGCAGCGGAAAAGTTTTGTAGTGGTAGGGGATCACCGTTTTGAATCGGAACAGCTTTGTGGCCGCATAGGCCGCGCGCTTCATATCCATCGTGTAATGCCCACCGGCACAAAGGATGCCGACATCGGGGCTGTGCAGATCATCCCAGATCTTCATATCGGCCATGACATCGGTATCACCCGAGACATAGACGGCCCGCCCCTCGCCTTCGATCATGTAGCCTGCAGGCTCGCCCGCGTAGATGGGCGGTCCATCGCGGCCGACCGAGGATGAATGCACCGCATGCACCATGGTGACGGCCACATCGCCCAAGCGCACCGTGCCGCCCTTGTTGAAGCCGGTGGTGGCAATGCCTGCTTCGGTCGCGGCCAGCCAGCTCATCAACTCGACCATGCCATAGACGGGCACCTGCAACTCACGCGCCAGATCGCCGAGACCGGCGATATGGTCGAAATGCCCATGCGTGATCAAAATCGCCGTCGCGCCTGCAAACATCGCGTCGCGCTGGGCCTGAGGAAACATCGGGTTGCCCTTTTCCCAAGGGTCAATCAGCAAAACCTGATCGCCGATCTCAAGACGCACACTGGCATGCCCCAACCATGTATATTTCATCGCGCGCACTCCATTCAAAACCCTGTTGGCCAAAGGATAGTCCGCTGCCATGACAGGGGAAAGACTGGATCGGCTTGCGGGCCGCGCATCACGCCGCTAAACCGCGCCTTGTTCCCGTCGAGGAGGCTCACAAAATGTCCATCGACCGCGCCACAGCCGCCAAGGTCGCCAAACTCGCCCGCATCCGCGTGGAAGAGGCCGATCTGCCCGCGCTTGCGGATGAATTCAACGCGATCCTCGGCTTTATCGAGCAGTTGCAAGAACTCGATGTCAGCGATGTAGAGCCGATGGTCAGCGTCACGCCGATGCAATTGCGCCGCCGCGCCGATGTGGTGAGCGATGGCAACCAACAGGCCCGCGTGCTGGCCAACGCGCCCGATGCGCGCGAGGGCTTTTTCGCCGTTCCCAAGGTGGTGGAGTGACCATGTCCGATCTGACCAAACTCACCATCGCCCAAGCCCGCGACGCGCTGCGCCGGGGCGAGACGACATCGGTCGCCTTGACCGAAGCCTGCCTTAGCGCCATCGATGCGGCCGATGCGCTGGGCGCTTTCGTCCACAAGACGCCTGAGATCGCGCTGGAACGCGCCGCCGCTGCCGATCAGCGGATCAAGGCAGGCGATGCACCCGACATGTGCGGCATCCCCGTCGGCATCAAGGATCTGTTCTGCACCGAGGGTGTGGCGTCACAGGCCGCGTCGAAAATCCTCGAAGGGTTCCGCCCGCAATACGAATCGACTGTTTCGGGTCAGTTGCGCGACGCAGGTGCGGTGATGCTGGGCAAGCTGAACATGGACGAATTCGCCATGGGCTCGTCCAACGAGACCAGCGTTTATGGCAATGCCGTGAACCCTTGGCGTGCGGGCAATAGCGACGCTGCGCTGACGCCCGGCGGCTCCTCGGGCGGCTCGGCCGCCGCTGTCGCGGCCGATCTGTGCCTTGCGGCCACAGGCACTGATACCGGCGGCTCGATCCGCCAGCCTGCGGCTTTCACCGGCACGGTTGGCCTCAAGCCCACCTATGGGCGCTGCTCGCGCTGGGGCATCGTGGCCTTTGCCTCATCGCTCGACCAAGCGGGTCCAATGACCAAGACGGTGCGTGACGCCGCGATCATGGGGGCGGCCATGATGGGCCATGACCCTAAGGACAGCACCAGCGCCGACCTGCCCGTGCCTGATTTCGAAGCGATGTTGACCGGCGATATCCGTGGCCGGGTCATCGGCATTCCGCGCGAATATCGCATGGATGGCATGCCCGCCGAGATCGAGGCGCTTTGGGCGCGCGGCCGCGAGATGCTGGCCGATGCGGGTGCCGTGATCCGCGACATCAGCTTGCCGCATACGAAATACGCGCTGCCCACCTATTACGTCATCGCGCCTGCCGAGGCTTCGTCGAACCTCGCCCGCTACGACGGGGTGCGCTACGGCTACCGCGCCAAGATGGCACCGGGTGACGGCATCACAGAAATGTATGAGAAAACCCGCGCCGAAGGTTTCGGGGCCGAGGTGCGCCGCCGCGTCATGGTCGGCACCTATGTGTTGTCGGCGGGCTATTATGACGCCTATTACAACCGCGCCCGCAAGGTGCGCACCTTGATCAAGCGCGACTTCGAAGAGGTCTTCGCCGCCGGTGTCGACGCCATCCTGACGCCCGCCACCCCTTCGGCCGCGTTTGAATTGGGTAAGAAGCACGCCGACCCGGTCGAGATGTATCTCAACGATGTGTTCACCGTGACCGTGAACCTCGCCGGGCTGCCCGGACTTGCGGTGCCGACGGGGTTGGATGCGCAAGGCCTGCCGCTGGGTCTGCAACTGATCGGCAAACCCTGGGAAGAGGGCGAATTGCTCAATATCGGCTATGCGCTGGAACAGGCTGCTGGTTTTGTGGCGAAACCCGCGAAATGGTGGTAATGTCTCGGAAACAATAAACTCCGAGGCAGGTACATGGCTGGTTTTCCGCAGGGCGCAGTTTCCCTTTTTCTGTGTGTGTTCGCCGTTGCGGCGTGCAACGCGACCCCACCAAATGATGTGGCGAGCGGCGTGGGCTTTCAGGATTATCAACAATGGCAAGCAAGGCGCGCGATGTTGCGCGGTGACGCCGTGGTGCAACCCGCGCCCGCCCCGCAACCCAGCACGGTGCGCCCGCCGCTGCCTCCCGTGACGGCCGCCTTGCCGCCGCTTGCGCAAACCGCAAGGCTCACCCCACCCCCGGCAACACAGCCGATCACTGCCGCACCACAGGCCGCGATCAACGCGCGCAGGCCGCCACCGCCACCCCCTGCCCCGCCCGTTGCGCCGGAGGCACAGGCGCAGGCCCAACCGCAGACAGATGTGACCCGCATCGCCGCCGCCGCGATCGCCGCCGCCGAGGCGCAGCCAAGCACAGCTGCACCGCCGGTCACACCGCCGCCTTTGACCCGCGCTGGTGTGGCGCGGATTTCCGATGAACAGGATTTCGACGCTGTGGCCGAGCGCGAAACCATCGAAAGCGACGCCGAGCGCCTTGCCCGTATGCAGGCCGAACGCGTGGTAATCGCGCCCACCGCGATCCCCGAGCGCCCCGCCGATATCGGCCCCAACATCATCGATTATGCGCTGTCCACCACCCATGGCGTGGGCGAGCGCCGCCATACCCGCCGCCCGATCAGCGCCGCGCGCCATCAGCGAAGCTGCATGGCCTTTCGCTCGGCCGATTTGGCGCAGGAGTGGTTTTTGCAAAATGGCGGCCCGGGCCGCGACCGCCAAGGGCTGGACCCAGATGGGGATGGCTTCGCCTGTGATTGGAACCCGAGTGTCTATCGCTCGGCGGCCGCGGCCGCGCGAAATTGACCCTATCGCCCAATTCCGGCCCCCGCCGCGATGGGCTCAAGCCGGAATTGGTTGTGATCCACTACACCGCGATGGCCGATTGCGCCGCCGCGCTGCGCGCGCTGTGTGATCCCGCGCGCGAGGTCTCAGCCCATTACCTGATCCGCCGCGATGGGCAGGTGGTGGCGCTGGTCGATGAGGCGTTGCGCGCTTGGCATGCAGGTGCGGGCGAATGGGCGGGCCGGGGCGATGTGAATTCCCGCTCCATCGGGATCGAGCTTGATAATGATGGCGCCGCACCCTTTGCCGCGCCGCTGATGGATGCGCTGGAGGGGCTTTTGCCGGGGATCATGGCGCGTTGGGCCATCGCGCCGCATGGCGTGATCGGGCATTCCTGCATGGCACCGGGGCGCAAGATCGACCCCGGCCCACGCTTTGATTGGCAAAGGCTGGCGCGGCAGGGATTGGCGCTTTGGCCTGGTAGCCAAGCTGCATTACCGCGCGATGCCGCGCGGTTCCGGACCGATGCATTGGCTTATGGCTTTCCCGATCTGGACGATGCGCTGCTGCTCAGGGCGATGCGGCTGCGCTTTCGCCACGGGACCGAGGGGCCGCTTGATGGGCGCGATTGCGCGATCATGGCCGAGATGGCCGCCAAGGCAAGCAGCGCGTCAGGGCTTGAACCCGGCGCCGCCCACGCGTAGCTGAGAGATGCGCGGAGGGCTGGATGGCCGCGGGCGGGCAACCGTTCGAGGAAAGTCCGGACTCCACAAGGCCACGGTGCCGGGTAACGCCCGGGCGGAGCGATCCGACGGAAAGCGCCACAGAAATGAAACCGCCCATGCGCCCGCTCGCGGATGCTTGGGTAAGGGTGAAACGGTGGGGTAAGAGCCCACCGCGCGACGGGTAACCGGAGCGGCACGGCAAGCCCCACCGGGAGCAATGCCAAATAGGGATGTCGCGGGGGCAACCCCGGGGTTTGGCTTTTGCCCCAGACATCCGGGTTGGCAGCTTGAGGCGCGCGGGTAACCACGCGTCCAGAGGAATGGTCATCCAGAGGGGGCAACCCCTTGGACAAAATCCGGCTTACAGGCCCTCCGCGTATCCTGTTTTCCGGCCCATTCACCGCTTGCACAGCAGGCCATATCCGTGCCCTCTGTTGGTCATGACGGGAGGGTCATGGCCTGTGACTGGGCTTCGTGGCCTTGCGGCCACGACCCG
>Ga0209137_1000622_pt1 | contig 36925 bp, 29 predicted proteins | sample SaaInl5LU_22_DNA_FD_184642 | JGI IMG/M metagenome (GOLD analysis project Ga0209137, IMG submission 184642) | Marine microbial communities from expanding oxygen minimum zones in the Saanich Inlet - ESP_105LU_22_DNA (SPAdes) (version 2) | ecosystem: Environmental > Aquatic > Marine > Intertidal...
GTTTACACCCAGGGGGTCAGGGGTTCGAATCCCTTCGCGCCCACAGAAACAAAAAAATCCACTCAATTGAGTGGATTTTTTTGTTTCTTTAAAAATGAAATTAATTATCTCGCTTTACATGAATTATTCCAGTAATTGTATGTGGAACTCCTTGATAATCTTCGTAAGCACCTCCAAAATTAATGTCAATATATTCTCCAGTAGTGTTACCGTATGAAGTTAGATTAAATATAATTTGGTTGTTTTCTTCACTAATATCTTGGCATTCTACAAACGCCATTCCCGCTGAGGGCGTATTTGAATTCCATACATTTCCATATTCATAAGCGCCTTCAAAATTTACGTAATTATCATTTAATGCTCCGGAAAGATAGATGCATGTATTTTGATTGCTGCCTCCAATATCTAGTGTATATAAACCAGAGAAATCACTTTGATATGTAGTACAGCTTACGTTAAAGACGATTTGTTCAACTTCCCCATCATCTATACTAAATTGAATAAATTCTTCTACACTATCACAGGCTGATAAGGTTCCTAAGTCCGTTTCAGGACTTGTCAATGTGTAATTAATTTCAGAGGTTGTTTGAAGTGTATCATAATCATAACCCGTAATACTAATGGAAGCATTTTCATTACAACTAAGGACATTGATTTCGAACACACCGTCTGTGACTAAACTATAAAACCATTGACCATCTTCAATTCTACCTTGAACATACCCATTAACAACCGCATCTCCATCACAGTTGTTAAAAATTCCTGTAATGGTTTCTAAATAGTCTTCAACTATTGGTGCGTCAAGCACGATGTTAAGCGTCGTGTTTTGATTGAATGGACCAACTGTTTCGGATGAATTAGGAATTTCTGGATTATTACAAATGTTATATAAAAAGTATTGTAAATTCAAAGTTTGGTTAGCTGGGATAATACCACAAACTTCTCCAGAATCATTCGTATATCCGTAACCCGTTCCGTTGAACTCACTTTCAATACGAACCTGTATATTACTTAATGGAGTATTGTTAGTATCAGTTATGTTCATGCATATATTGACATATTCTGTAGGAATGTCACAATTCCAAAAAGAGAAATGACTGACCGTTCCAACGTATTTTGTACCTTGAAGCGTGGCACTGCCTTCTTCAACCCAATAGCCGTTTTCTTCATCAAAATACCATAGCGGAATTTCATTAGGCGCCCCTGCTAAGGTTTCAGGGTCTAATGGGACAGATATGGTTGCAGTGGTTCCCTCAGAAAGGTTTAATTTTTCTCCAGTATCGCTGCGCAGTTCTACAGCTACCATTCCAAGTGTTTCCAGCATTCTCGCTTCATTTTGCAAATTTTCTGCCAATAGCATTCCTGGCATTTGTTGTTGCATATCGTCATCAATAGGGTTTAGCAAGTGTAGAGTCACCTGTACATCCCCAGTGTAGTCGCTACCATCAGAATTACTGTAGGATCCAGAAAGATCCACAGCAGCACCATTGCTTAAACTAACCGTTACAGCAGTTCCAGAGCTCACAGTTTGAGTCACTGTTTGTGGTAATAACATGATTTGAATTTTATTAATGCCTGCGGTCGGTACTACAGACCTTGAGCCGTGCAGGAAGCCTGCTTTTTCTACTTTAACGTAAGCAAACTTTTCATAGATTTCTGCATTTCTTATAATAAAAATACCGTTCACGTCGGTATCAGTTGTACTGTTACCAATTTGAACCATAGCTCCAGTCACAGGGTTGTTTTGTAAATCGACTACACGTCCCATAAAATCGCTGTCTGTGAGATTTCCAAAGTTTTCTAACAATGTAGTGGGGGGTGATGTTGTGTTTGGAGTTACCGAGTCACCAGGTGCTTCGTTACTACAGCTTATAAAACAAAAGAAGGTTAAGATTATTAATAAATTTCTAAATTCCGCTAATTTTTTAAATGGTATCATAGCTTGATTAAATTGGTTAATAATTAAATAAATATACACTTTTTTTTAAATAATTGGGATATAGATATTTGTATAAAAAAAAACCACTCATTTGAGTGGTTTTTTTATACAGTATTTTAACCTTTATTAAACCAACATCGTCACAGGGTTCTCTACATAGCCTTTAAGGGTTTGTAAGAATTGTGCTCCTGTTGCACCATCCACCGTTCGGTGATCGCAAGCAAGGGTAAGTTTGATGGTGTTTCCAACCACAACTTGTCCGTTTTTAACCACTGGTTTTTGAACAATGGCCCCTACCGATAGAATCGCTGAGTTGGGTTGATTGATAATTGAGGTAAAACTTTCTATTCCAAACATCCCTAAGTTGGATACCGTAAAAGTACTTCCGTCCATTTCTTGAGGGGTTAGTTTTTTGTTTCGGGCTCGACCCGCAAAATCTCTAACGGCAGCGCCAATTTGCGGCAAGCTTTGCTCATTTGCAAAACGCACTACAGGAACGACCAAACCATCTTCTACAGCTACAGCTACGCCCACATGGACGTGGTTGTTTAGCTTCATACGATCTGCAAACCATTGAGAATTTACTTGTGGATGCTGGCGTAAGGCCAATGCACAGGCTTTTACAATGATATCGTTGAAAGATATTTTAGTGTCGGGTACGGTATTGTATTGCGTTCTAAATGCCATGGCATTGTCCATGTCAAACTCTACATTCAAATAATAATGAGGTGCAGAGAATTTAGATTCGCCCAAGCGTTTCGCAATGGTTTTACGCATTTGCGAATTTTTAATTTCTTCAAAATCTTCTTGACCTGTGGGTACAAATTTTGCTGCACTAACAGAATTTGCTACAGCAGGGGTAAAGTTTTCTACATCGCGTTTGATGATCCGTCCGTTTTCGCCACTTCCAACCAATTGGTTCAAGGCGATTCCTTTATCTTCTGCCATTTTTCGGGCTAGTGGCGAAATGTGTAAACGTCCTGTTGTATTAGACACTGGTGCTGCGGCTACTGGTGTAGCTACAGTTACGGTTTCTGCTTTTGGCGCTTCTTTCGCAACCGTTGGGGCAGCTTTTGGTGTTTCTTTTGGTGCTGGTTCTGCAGCGGTTGTTGTGCCGGCAGAAAAGTTAGCAGCAACTCCAGAAACATCCGTTCCTGCAGGGCCAATAATCGCTAGAAGATCATCTACATTTGCAGATTCTCCTTCTTTTAAGCCAATGTATAATAAAGTCCCCTCGTTAAAGGATTCAAATTCCATTGTTGCCTTATCGGTTTCGATTTCCGCTAAAATATCACCTTCTTCAACAGTATCTCCTATATTTTTCAACCAGCTAGCAACGGTTCCTTCTTCCATGGTATCGCTTAAGCGTGGCATGGTTATGACAATAACTCCTTCTGGAATCTCAGTCGAATTTGTTTCAGCGACTGGTTCCGCTTCCGCTTCCACAACGTCTTCAGTAGTTTCGTCAGCTGTAGTCGTTTCTACGGCTGCAGATGGATTTGTTAATAGTGCTGAAATATCTTCGCCTTCGTCTCCAATAATGGCCAGAAGTTCATCGACCATGGTCGTTTCACCTTCTTGAACACCAATATGAAGTAAAGTCCCTTCATTAAAGGATTCAAATTCCATGGTTGCTTTATCGGTTTCGATTTCAGCGAGTATATCACCTTCTTCAACTTTGTCTCCTACTTTTTTCAACCAGCTTGCCACGGTTCCTTCTTCCATGGTGTCGCTTAGTCGGGGCATATTAACTATGATAGCCATAACTTATAATTTATGTTGTAAAAATGGATAATCTTCTTGTTCGTAAACGACGTCGTACATGACATTTTTTTCTGGGTATGGAGATTCATCTGCGAATTTCTCACATTCAGCAACCAAGTCTTTGACACGCTTATCGATGACTTTAATATCGTCTTCTGTTGCATATTCTTCACGAAGAATGACATCTAAGACTTGAGTAATAGGATCAATTTTTTTGTATTCTTTGACTTCATCTTTGGTTCTGTAGTGCTGTGCATCACTCATAGAATGTCCTCTGTAACGGTAAGTTTTCATTTCTAAGAAAGTTGGACCATCTCCGCGTCTCGCACGTTGGATCGCTTCGTCAAATGCTTCAGCTACTTTGATAGGGTTCATTCCATCTACAGGACCACAAGGCATTTCATATCCGAGTCCTAATTTCCAAATATCGGAATGGTTGGCTGTTCGGTCGACAGAAGTTCCCATGGCATATCCGTTGTTTTCACATACAAAAACGACAGGTAATTTCCAGTTCATAGACATGTTAAAGGTTTCGTGTAAGGATCCTTGGCGGGCAGCACCATCTCCAAAATAACAAAGCGTCACTGCGCCAGTTTCATTATATTTATCTCCAAATGCCATTCCAGCTCCTAAAGGAATTTGTCCTCCAACGATTCCATGACCCCCATAAAATCCTTTTTCTTTTGAAAAAATATGCATAGAGCCTCCCAGTCCTTGAGAGGTTCCAGTTGCTTTTCCAAAAAGTTCTGCCATAACTCTACGTGGATCAACGCCCATACCTATGGGTTGTACGTGATTTCGGTAGGCCGTAATCATTTTGTCTTTAGATAAATCCATCGCATGTAAAGCGCCTGCAAGCACGGCTTCTTGTCCGTTGTACAAGTGGAGAAATCCTCTTACTTTTTGTTGGATGTATACGGCTGCAAGTTTGTCTTCAAACTTTCGCCAGAGCATCATGTTTTCATACCAATTAAGGTAGACTTCTTTAGTTATCTTCTGCATGCGTTTACAGTAATTATTTTTAATGTAAACACAAAAGTAATACTTTGATTGATAACCTAAAAAGAGTAGGGGTTAATTTTTTAAAAAAACGTTATAGTACGGTTTTGTCAAAGATCCAAGGAAGGATGTTTTCAACTGATTTTGAGACGGCTACCTGTCCAGAAGTCCCCATAAAATAGAGTTCCATAGGAGATTTTTGTTTTACTTCATATTCTGATAGCGCTTGTCTGCATGCCCCACAAGGGGGGATGGGTTTGGTGGTTGGATTGAGAGTAGATCCCGCCACAATGGCCATCCGAAGTATTTTTTGATTCGGAAATTCCGCACCTGCGTAGTAAACAGCAGTGCGTTCGGCACAGATTCCAGAAGGATAGGAGGCGTTTTCTTGGTTGTTTCCAGAAATAATTTCTCCATTTTCTAATTCTAAAGCTGCTCCGACCAAAAATTCTGAATAAGGGGCATAGGCTTTTTTACGGGCTTCTGCTGCTTTTTTTATAAGGGATTGAATGGAGGGTGCTAATTCTTCAATTGCATCATAAACTTCAAAAGTGGTCTCAATTTTTACTTCTTTCATAGGAATTATAGACACAAAAACTATTGCATTGTGCAATAGTTTTTATTAATGTTTTATTTAAGCGATTGCTTAATATTCACTGTATTCTCCGTCTCCGAAATTAAGGGATAAAGAAAAACGTAAGGTATTTTCTAAAGGGCTTTGCACTTTAGAAGCGGAGAATAAATAGGATAAATCAATGTCAATCGTACTGTATTTGAAACCTGCACCCATGGCAAAAAATTTACGAGCTCCTTTGAATTCATTTTCATTGAAATAACCGAGTCTTAGAGCAAAAGAATCTTGGTATAAGTATTCGGCTCCTATAGCCCAAGTAAATTCATCCAATTCTTCACTAAACCCACCTGGGGCATCGTTAAACGATTGAAACACCCCAGACATGAACCCTACATCTGGATCTTGACCTTCAACAATAACATTGTCAGTTTCGCTAATCAACGTGTCTTCTTCAGCTTCGTAAGTTCCGTTTCCATTGAGGTCTTCAAACACGGTTTCGGTTCCTAGAATTGGAGGCGTTGGCACCAAAAGTTTAGTGACTTCAGCGGTTACATTAATTCTGTTGTATTGGTCAAAAATAAAATCAAATCCACCACCCAATCTTAAGTTGGTTGGTAGAAAATTTTCTCTTCCACCTTCGTCATATTTAATTTTTGGACCTAAATTTTGAATGGCAAACCCCCCTCTCCAACGGCCGTTAAAGTCATTATATGCTTCTTCTTCACTTTGGTAATATCCTGCGATGTCCACTCCAAAGGAACTTGCTGCTTTGGCATTGACGTCGATGGCTTGAATTTTTAGATCTGAGCGTAAATAGCGTAAGGCTACTGCCATTGAAAACTGGTCTGAAAGTCTTAGAGAATAAGAAGCATCGAAAGTTAATTCATTTGGTTTTTCTATTAAAGGATCCGAAAATTCATCTTCACGGAGTTCAATTTCTCCCAAAGAAAAGTATTTTAGACTGGCTGCAAATGCACTTCGTTCATTAATTCTATTGAAATAAGTGATATTTCCTAAAAAGATGTCATTGACTAGTTTGCTTAGGTATGGCGTATAGCTAAACCCAACTCCAGATTTTGTTTCCGAAAAGGCATATTTGGAAGGATTCCATTGTTGAGAATAGGTATCTACCGAGGTGGCAACTCCCATATCCCCCATACCTGCAGCGCGGGCATCGGAAGCGATTAAAACAAATGGAACTCCCGTGGTAATGACTCTTGAGTCGTCCGGACTTGGAGTGATGATTGTGGTAGTTTGAGCAGACGCTTTAATTGAAAATAGGGTTATAAAAAACAGCATACAAATCGATGATATTTTTTGGCTTTTTTTGATTGAAATCATTTTAGTTGATTGGTGTTTTGAATTAACAAATATAATGTATTATTGAAGGATTACAAGTTTTTCGATTTTTTCTGATTGCATTCCTGTACTTGTTGATCGCACTTTTAATTTATAGACATAAACGCCTTTTCCAATTTTGCTGCCAAAATCGTCGGTGCCATCCCAAGTGATGTCTCGAGAGACAGAACTTGTTATATTGGAACCTGCATTGGTTTGCCCATTAATAGTTTTTATCAATTTCCCAGAAACGGTGAATATTTGAATAGAAACGTCTAATACATCCGAACTATTGTGGTTGAACCAAAATTCTGTATAATTCACAAACGGATTGGGGTAATTCAATACATTGGTAAGTTCCAAACTCACGTCTTTGTCAAATACTATAAATTGAATGTCTTGAGTAGAAGCATTGTTATAGACATCCCATGCTTTGAGTGTCAGGGTGTGTAATCCTGGGCTCAAATCTCTCAGTGGATAACTCAAAGATCCTCTTTGATAATCATCAATGGCTGCAATGTAATAGTCGTTTAGTTTGTAAACATTGGTTTCATCACCGTCTAAAATGGCAGTAATATCATGTCCAATTCCACTGGCGGTATTGATGCCGTTTTCGTCGTATAAATTTGCTAAAAGCGTTGGGTTTTCATTAGTGATTCCTACTGAAACAAAATTTTCATCATTCATATATAAATTGATGGTTGGGCCTGTATTGTCTTCAGGTGCATTGAGATTGACGCCTCCAATTTTAATATCGTAATTATATCCTCGATTGTCTGATAAAGGGCTTTCAGATTTAGAGTATAAGCTAATTTTCCCGTTTCCTTCCGTGACGGTAATATCTCTAGGGACAATAAATTCAAATCCAAATTGACCGTTAGTTACACTTGCCTGCCCTCTAAAAATTACTTCTCCCAAAGCATCAAAGTCCATCACTATGAGGTTGCCTGCTGCATCTCTTGTGCCATCGTTTGCGAGTGTTGATCGCTGGACATCTTTGTCATAAATAGTTGCGGTTAAAATTCCGTTGTAGTTGGTCAAAACTGTTCCTTGAGTGTCGGTTACTGTCCCTTCAATTTTGGCATTACTTAAGGCCGATAGGACCTGTGTAGTAGTAGTGACCTCTTCATTATTTATTTTAGTAACTCTTATGTCTGGCTTAGCTATAGGGAGTTTGATAGCGGGGTCTCCGATACTAAATACCAGTCGACGTTGAGATTGACTTGAGATTGCAGGGTCGTTTTTAGTGCGTCTCAATGCTTCACCAATACTCATGGTTTGGTCACTTCCGTATGAAAATAAATATTGACTTAAGGTTTTATTAAAAGTGGTACCTACAAATACATAAATTTTTCGTGTGGTGGTAATTAAACTAATGGCTCCTCCTTTTTTGTTCCAAAATAAATACTCCCCAGCGGTTTCTCTTAGGGGGTTGTCAAATTTGGTGTATTCACATGTAACAGTGACAAAGCAGTTAAGTTTGCTAGGGTTGTTAAGCTCTTGAGCGTTTATTTTATCAAAAATACGTTCTGCAGCCAGGCCGTCTTCTCCCCCGTGTCCAAAATAATTAACGACAAGGGCGCCAACTTCCAAGGCATCAAAAATAGCTTTGTTTACCAAGGTGTAGCGGGCACCCCCTGATGAGGTTTCTTGAACGAAGGAATCTGCATGAATTTTTTGAACATTCATAAAAGGTTTTTCTGTTTTTACATCCTCTGCTATGATTTCAGTTGTGGATTGAATGATGCGGTCCGATTCCTCATCTACATCGTCCGAAATGAGTAAAAAATTATTCCGCCAACTTCCATATGTTTCGGGCATGTAATAGGACTCTACTTTATCTACCATTTCTTTGGCTCGTTGGGTATTTTCGGCCAAAATTCGACCCACAGCGATGTCAAGTTTGTTGTTGTTTGACATATTGCCTTCATTGGAGTCCATCATTCCAAAATAGTCATCAGAAATAAATGAAGTAATCAAACTGAAACTTTCTGTTGAATACCATGAAGGAACAATATTGGTATTGTTTGAAGTTCGTTCTTTATAATCAAAAGATGCGTCTCCAAATAAGCATAAGTATTTTAGTTTTTTAGAAGGTGCGCTGGCATTGTCATACACATATTTTACAAAATTTCGAATACCTCCAATATCTTGCATCCCTGAGCTGAATTCTTGATAGATGGACTCTAAAGTGATTACTTTAACATTAAGATTGTTTTGAGTCCGATTGATTTGAGCAAGACGTTCTGCTTGCGCTTGTAAAAAATTGGGCGTAATGATTAAATAATCGACGTCTTTAAATTCTCCTTGAGCATCCAAAAATACTGTTCCTTTAATGTCTTGATTTGGAACATAAGTATTATTGGTTTTTCTGGGAACATAAAAATCAGGTCCAACAGCTTGATAGGTTTTTAGGGTTCCTAAACTAGTTTTGAAACTAAATTCCGACTCCGCATCTGTATTGTTATAAAATTGAATTTGATAAGGGTTAGTGATGTCCCAAACTTGAGAGATGGAAGCCGCATTTGAAATTTCAAATTGACCAATTCCTAATTGGGTGGAACTGCCATTGTGTTTGAACTCAAATTGAGTTCCAAGACTTGTTAGAGTACATTCTGCCTCTATAGATATATAATCCAAATAAGCTCTCGCAGAAGGATTGCCGTTATTGTTGTAAGATAATCCCACATTGATTGTTGCGGAATTAGATGCAATAGTTCCATTAAAGGAATCCGACCTTGCGAGATTGTCTTTGTCTATGGGTGAAAATGTCAAATTATCAACATTAGCGCCATTTACCTTAAGTTCCATCGAAGTATCTGATTCGGAAGTTGCAGCGGTATAAACTTTCAATGCAACTGGGCTGCTTGTAATTAAATTTGGAAATTCGAAACTAAATGCCCTCTCATTTTCTACATAAAAACGATGACCAAACCAACGCCTTCCCATTTTGGCAATATTATAAGTGTCGGATTCTACAAATTTATAGTTATGAAAAGTGTTGTAAATGATATCTGCATTTCCAGGAGGTTCTATCGCTGTGGACATTCTAGCGCCATTTCCAGGACTGATATTAACATAGTAATAACTTTTATCACTGTAAGGATTGATGTGTGAATTGTTGTCAGAATTGAATTTTTTAGGTCCAATGGCATACATTAAAATATAATCACTGTCATTAAAAGCACCGTCTTCTTCGCCAATCACTTGGATGGTATTTTCTATCAAGTCATTGGAAACAGTCTCTGAATTTAGTAAAGGAAGTGATTTCCCTCCGTGTCCATAAATTTTAATATTTTTTGGATTTATAGAACTTGTATTGATCCCCAAGCTATTTAAAAAGTTTTTATTTAGTTTGTGAACGCCCGTAGTATCGATGGCAAATCGATACCAATTTCCAGATTTTAAATTTGAGCTTGTAAGAGAATTTGTTCTTGTGGCTCTTCTGCTTTGTGTATTGGATTTATAAGAAATTGAAAATCGAATGATTTTTTTAAGTATTCCATTGTCATAAAAAATAGGAGAAATTTCAACATGGCCTTTAGAGGCGTTTCTGTAAACAGCATTTGTGAGCTTCAGCTTAGGTGAGTTAGGAATGCTAGAGACAGGAAGTTGTTTTAAATCACTTTTTGAAATCTCAATACTTTCAATAGACTCTAGTTTGGCTGAACGTTCATCTAATCGTCCAATTGCATTCCATTGTGCTGAAAAAGTAATCCCGTTTTTATGAGAAAAATTGTAATTTTTAGAATCAAAAAAAGGGAGTTCAATGGAGCTATTAGTTGTTTTTAAATTGGTTGCCTCCATCCAATTAATATCAAAACTTTGAGTTTGAGAGGTTCCAAAATAAAAACTAAATAAGGCTACAAAAGGGATCAGTCTTTTCATAGTAAAGAAACGCAATGTTTTGATCATTAGTATCGATAAATAAAAGCTAATTTCAAAATTACAATAATAAATCATAAAACTCAGCGTTTTTAATCAAAGTAACACAAATAAAAAAATCAAAAAAATAGATTAAATCCCTTTAGTTTTTTATTGCATAATAATCTATAATTACTATATTGCGGGACTTAATTCAATTGCGTTTTACCAATTATAAGTTGAATATGAAAAACAACATAACAGCACGCTTACTCATTTTAGTAACGTTATCTATATCTTTAGTAGGATGTAGCAAATCATCAAAATCAGGTAATATTTCAAGGGCTACAGGTTGGAAGATTAATGCCAAGGAAGGTGGTTTTCAATATAATACAAATTTTAAGGAGCAAGAAACCGCACCAGGTTTGGTCTTCGTTGAAGGTGGAACCTTTACCATGGGAAAAGTTCAAGACGATGTTATGCACGATTGGAATAATTCTCCAAATCAGCAGCATGTTCAGTCGTTTTATATGGACGAAACCGAAGTTACCAATATTATGTATTTGGAATACTTAGATTGGATCAAGCGTGTATATCCACCTAGTGAACCAAAATTTAAAGCTATTTATAACGGTGCTGTTCCAGATACTCTCGTGTGGAGAAACCGTTTGGGCTTGAGTGAAATGATGGTCGAAAATTACCTTCGCCATCCTGCTTTTAAAGATTATCCAGTAGTAGGAGTAAGTTGGATACAGGCTGTTGAATTTGCGAATTGGAGATCGGATCGTTTTGCAGAAATGGGCTTGCAAGATGAAGGATATTTGGAAAAAAACTCTCATATTCCTGGTGAATTAGTGACTGCAACTAGTAATTTCAATATTGATACTTATATAAATGCACCCAAAGAAACCTACAAAGATAGTTTAGGAGTTCATCTTGGTGGAAGGGGAAAAAGAGGAAACGATTCCATTGTTAGTTATGCTACCCGAGAAACAGGCGCAATAGCCTTAAAATACCGTCTTCCAACAGAAGCGGAGTGGGAATATGCAGCATTGGGACTTTCGGAGCTTAGAAGTTATAACGTTTACAGAGGGCGTAAAAAATACCCTTGGGATGGACAGTATTCTCGATCTGGAGATCGTAAAACTAGAGGGGATCAATTAGCAAACTTCAAGCAAGGAAAAGGAGATTATGGTGGAATCGCAGGATGGTCTGACGATGGCGCCGATATTACAAATGAAGTGATGTCCTACGAACCAAATGATTTTGGAATCTATGATATGGCCGGAAATGTTGCCGAATGGGTTGCCGATGTTTACAGACCTGTTGTAGACGATGAATTTAGTGACTTTGGATACTACAGAGGAAATGTCTACACCAAAAACGCTATTGGAGAAGATGGTGGAGTGAAGGTGATCGGAATTGATGATATTGAATACGACACCCTTTCAAATGGAAAAGTAATTGCCACAGGGCTCCCAGGTCAAATCAGTCAAGTACCCGTTGATGAAGATGAAACTTATTTGCGTACCAACTTTGATGAAAGTAACAACATTAATTACCGTGATGGTGATATAAGGTCTTCACGATTCTTTAATGATTTTGAAGAAGATGATTCTGATAATGATGCCGTGACACGAAAAATGTACAACTCCCCAAATCATAAGGTGTCTAATACGGATTCAGGGATAGACAGACAATATGACAAGTCTGACGCGAGAACTTCGCTTATCAATGATCAAGTAAGAGTTTATAAAGGAGGTTCTTGGAAAGACAGAGAGTATTGGCTCGACCCAGCACAAAGACGTTATTATCCAGAAGATATGGCGACAGACTATATCGGTTTTAGATGTGCAATGTCTAGAGTAGGATCCAAATCGCTTTCGAAAAAGAAACGAAAAAATTAATAATATTAGCTTACAAATTCTTAAACCCTATCAATTTTAATTGCTAGGGTTTTTTTTGTTATTTTTAGGACATGGAATTACACCAAATTCATCAATTATTTTTAGAGTCTTCTGGAGTTTCCACGGATACAAGAAGTATCAAACAAGACTCCTTGTTTTTTGCCTTAAAAGGCGTTAATTTTAACGGAAATACTTTTGCATACCAAGCCCTCGAAAAAGGAGCTCGCTATGCTATTGTAGATGAAGTACAGCATTCCTCAAATGATCGATTCGTTTTGGTTGCAGACGTCTTAGAAACGCTACAAGCATTGGCGCACTTTCATAGAAACTATCTCGGGTTGCCTATCATTGCACTAACAGGCAGCAACGGCAAAACGACTACTAAAGAGCTGATACATGCCGTGTTGAAACCTCACTTTACAACTGCAGCAACTGTAGGGAATTTGAATAATCATATCGGGGTGCCTCTTACCCTTTTAAGCATGACAACCGAGACCGAAATTGGGATTGTTGAGATGGGGGCAAACCATGCTAAGGAAATCGCATTTCTATGTGAAATTGCACAACCTAACATGGGGTATATCACCAATTTTGGCAAAGCACATTTAGAGGGCTTTGGATCCGAAGAAGGCGTTGTAAAAGCTAAAAGTGAATTATACGATTATTTGAAAACACATTCTAGATTAATTATTTTAAACTATCAAGATACACAGCAAATAGCACAAGTGGGAGACTATGACAATACTTACACTTTTTCGGAATCGTCCAAAACAGCCGTGAATGTAAAACTAACAACAACACAACCATTTTTGAGTGTGTCACTTAATAATACAGAAATTCAAACCCATCTTACAGGAATATATAATTTTCAGAATATAGCAGCCGCCTTAACCATAGGTAGCTATTTTGAGTTGACCCCATTGCAGCTCAAAAAGGGAATTGAGGCCTATGTGCCAGCGAACAACCGCTCGCAAATTATTCAGCAGCATTCCAATGAAATTTTATTAGATGCTTACAATGCCAATCCAAGTAGTATGGAGGTAGCCTTGGATAATTTTATAGCGGTTCAAAATCAAAATAAACTCGCCATTCTAGGAGATATGTTTGAGTTAGGTACGACGAGCGCCAAAGAACATTCAGTGCTTATAAATAAAGCAACTCTAATCAATGGTTGTAAGTTTTATTTTGTAGGATCTCATTTTTTTTCCCAAAAAATACCACATCCAAATTTTAAGTTCTTTAAAACTTTCAAAGAGCTTCAATTGCATTTAGAGCGAACAACTATTTCAAATACAAGTATTTTAATTAAAGGATCGCGTGGCATGGCTTTGGAGCGTGTATTGAAGATGATTTAAGTTTAAAATTTTTATTAAAAAATAAAATTATTGATTTTATTGTATATTTGAGTCAAATTATATTCCATTTAAGTTATGAAAAAGTTTATTTTATTATTTATGATGATCACGTTGTTTACATGTGATAATGAATCTGTTAACGATGCCACAACCCCGGAGTCTCAAAATACTGCCGAACAAGATCAAGAACAGGTTGAAGCCAGTGTAGAAATGCTTATGAATTGCCTTGAGGTTCTTGAAACAGGAGATTTTTCAAATTTATTAATCGAAATTTACGACAATGCTGAAGCGGATACTACAGATTTTCATCAAATTATGATGGACGCAGTAGAAAATATTCCAAATTACCAACCTTTAATTGATTCAGATTACCCGAATGAGCCTTTTAATATTCAAAATTATTTTGGGACCTACGAATACAACAGTCTCTTAGAAACCTGGACTACAGAAGCTTCAAATTCAACAATGAAAATGATGTTTCCAATGTTTACTAATTCCAATTCAAATGATACGTCAATTACCGTGTCTGGAGTTACAGAAGAGCTTTTAAACATTGAAGACCCAGTGTATATCCCAACAACTTTGAGTGTAGAGATGTCTCACAACGACCAAAGGATGCTTGCTTTTAATATTGAGAATGTAAGCTATACGATGTCTGGTGAAATTCCAGTACCAAATGATGTAAATTTTAATATTTATATGAACCCATTTACTCACGATTTTTCTATTGATAAAATTAGTGATGATAAATTTTCTTTTGGATACGCTCTTAGTAGTGATGAAGACGGCTGTGTCAATCAGTTTGAAGCCTCCATCAAATTGTTGTCTACTGATTATGAGAACTTAGAAGATACAGATATTGATTATATATCTGGAAGTTTTACATCTAATTCTATGAAGGTGGAGTTTAATATTGATGCAGAGTATTTATTTGCTTTAGACGACCCGACAACAATTCAGATCAATAATTTTGTAGATGTAAACGTAATTGTTGACGAAGTTATGCTAGGTGAAATTGAACTTCAAGAAGATGCAGATGAAGAGTATTCTTTACATATGATTTTTGTTGATGGAACATCTGTTAACGTTGAAAATTTCATTGGGATTGGGGTAGACGGTGAAGAGTTCATTCAGACACTTGAAGGTATTTTCGCCCGTTTCATTGATAGATTAGACGATGAATAATAGACTCTCTAGTTTCATTTTATTCATCTTTGGATTTTTAAGTTTTGGGTCCCAGCTTTATGCTCAAGAGGAACTAAAAAATCAGATATCTCTAAATGCAGACGATTTAATTCCTGCTGTATTTTCTTCAAATTCAAATGATTTCAATCTTGGCTACAGAAGGATGAAATCTGAAAGAAAACACCTACGATTTGGTTTGAAGTATTTTTACGAAGAAGACAATCGGTTGACTGTCGGAATTAAACCAGGAATAGATTTTAAATTAAAATCCAGCTCTAAGCGATGGAGATTTTATTATGGACTCGACTTGGCTTTTAATTATTCTGACAGCTATCAAGCAGAAAGAAAAAATTATGAATCCTCATTAATCGGTTTTTTTAGAATTGAGCTAGTTTTAGGGAAACACTTCTCAATCTCTACAGAACCAGGACTGTTTTTTAAACTACAAAATATTAAAGATTACGACGGAAGTCCAATAGATAATAGCAATGAAATTTTTAGCTCTGGGATCAAAAATCTAGGAGTGATAAATCTCAATTTCTCATTTTAACAAAAAACCACTCAATTTTGAGTGGTTTTTTCGTGGGTCATACTGGATTCGAACCAGTGACTTCTACCCTGTCAAGGTAACACTCTGAACCAACTGAGTTAATGACCCGCTTTTTTTAATCAAGAGTAAAAATACTAATATCTTTTAATTATGTATCTTTATTTTTTGAGATATTACGTTATTAACCAAAATTTAGTTCCTTGATGCTTTTAAACAATCAAACATTCCCCAACTATACTATCAAATTCATGTCGGATGAATGGATCGTCAATAATTGTGCTGTTTTAGTAATTGTTGTTTTCGTTTTAGGACTGGGTCGTTTTTTGTCGAGACAACAGAACGTTAGAGTGACCTATCTTATAGGAGGGATTTTATTTTTCTCTTCTGTTGTTACCCCTTTACGCACAGCCTTTAATGGACACTGGAATATAGTTACAGATTTACCATTTCACTTATGTGGTATCTCTGGTTTAATTTGTTCGTTCCTTCCCTTCTTAAAACGTAAACAGGCGTTATTTGACTTTGTGTTCTATACAGGCGTTATTGGAGGTATTATGTCGGTTTTAACTCCACAAATGAACGGGTTTGACGGCAGTATTTTTTCATATTCAGAGTATTACGTTAGACATGTGTTGATCTTTTTACTGCCTTTATACATGCTTCAAAATTTAAACATGAGGCCTTCAAAATATTCAGTTTTCACCTCCTTCATTGTTCTGAACGTATTGTTAGTAATCATCATGCCATTAAATTTTTATTTAGGTTCCAATTATATGTATTTGGCAGAACCACCACAGGCCGAAAACCCGTTAATCATAGGCGTATGGCCCTATTATTTGTTGTGGTTTGAGTTGTTCATCATCATATTAATGTCTGTTTTTTATATGCTGTCCACTTTAAAACTGAGCATAAAAAGAACTAACTAAATGTAATTATACACAGGACTTTAGTACCTTCGTATTTATAACATAGATTCAAAATTTACAGTTATGAAACCAATAAAAACAGTTATAATCACAGGAACCAGTCGTGGCATTGGTTTTGAACTCGTGCATCTTTTTGCAAATGCAGGCTACGATGTTTTGGCTCTATCGAGAAATGCGAAACCCGTTTCAAATTTAAATTTTGAGAATATTAAGGCCTTGTCGTTTGACTTGAGTAAACCCGAAGATTATGATAGAGTGGAAGACTTTGTGAAAAAGGAATGGAAACAGGTTGATGTTTTGATAAACAATGCAGGAACCCTCTTAAATAAGCCATTTGCTGACACCACTTTTGAGGATTTTCAACAAGTCTATACGACCAATGTTTTTGGGGTTGCCGAACTCACTCGACGTATCATACCATTCATGCCTTCAAAAGGACATGTGGTCACCATCAGTTCTATGGGCGGTGTACAAGGTTCTGTGAAATTTCCAGGACTTTCCGCTTATAGCTCCAGTAAAGGAGCTGTGATAACTCTGACTGAACTTTTAGCAGAAGAATATAAGGAAACAGGGCCATCCTTTAATGTGCTGGCGCTAGGAGCTGTCCAAACCGAAATGCTAGAAGAAGCATTTCCAGGATATCAAGCCCCGACAACTGCATCTGAAATGGCCAACTATATTTTTGAATTCGCTAAAAATAGTCAGCAATTTTATAACGGTAAATTATTGCAAATATCAAGTTCTACGCCCTAGCCTGATTTTTAGAGTGATTTAAAAATAAATCGAAGGGTTTAACAGCCTATTAACGGTTTTAAAATAAAATAATTCTTTACTTTTGTAGTTCGATTAAAACCGCAATTTATGTTCAATAATTTAAGTGAAAAATTAGATAAAGCCCTTCATGTTCTCAAAGGACACGGGCGCATCTCAGAAATCAATGTTGCCGAAACACTCAAAGAAGTACGTCGCGCGTTGTTGGATGCTGATGTGAATTATAAAATTGCCAAAGAGTTTACTAATCGCGTTAAGGAAAAAGCACTTGGTCAAAACGTTTTAACTACGCTACAGCCGGGCCAATTGATGGTCAAAATTGTAAAAGATGAATTGACCACTTTAATGGGGGGCGATGTCGAAGGAATTAATATATCAGCCAATCCAAGTGTCATTTTAATGTCTGGTTTACAAGGGTCGGGTAAAACGACCTTTTCTGGAAAACTTGCCAATTATCTCAAAACAAAAAAATCTAAAAAACCAATGCTTGTCGCCTGTGATGTGTACCGTCCAGCGGCCATCGATCAGTTGCACATTGTTGCAGAACAAGTGGGTGTTGAAGTGTATAGCGATCTAGGAAATAACGATCCAGTAGCCATAGCCAAAGCGGGTCTAGCCGATGCTAAAGCCAAAGGATGTAATGTCGTTATTATAGATACTGCTGGGCGTTTAGCCGTCGATGAAGCCATGATGACTGAAATTGCTAATATTCATAAAGCTATTAAGCCGCAAGAAACCTTATTTGTGGTGGATGCAATGACGGGGCAAGATGCTGTTAATACTGCCAAATCTTTTAATGACATTCTAAATTTTGATGGTGTTATTCTTACCAAATTAGATGGAGATACAAGAGGTGGAGCTGCCATATCCATAAAATCAGTGGTCAATAAACCTATTAAGTTTATTGGTACAGGTGAAAAAATGGAAGCCATAGATGTGTTCTACCCAGCACGTATGGCAGAGCGAATTTTAGGCATGGGAGATGTCGTCTCTTTAGTCGAGCGTGCCCAAGAACAATTTGATGAGCAAGAAGCGCGTAAAATCCAAAAGAAAATAGCCAAAAACCAATTTGGGTTTGATGACTTTTTATCTCAAATTCAGCAGGTTAAGAAAATGGGAAATATGAAAGACCTTATGGGGATGATTCCGGGGGCTGGAAAAATGATGAAAGATATTGATGTCGACGATGATGCATTTAAACATATAGAAGCTATTATTCATTCAATGACCCCAGAAGAACGATCTAAGCCTACACTTTTAAACGCCAGTCGTAAAAAACGGATTGGAGCTGGCTCTGGAACGTCTATACAACAAGTGAATCAATTGATGAAGCAGTTCAATCAAATGAGTAAAATGATGAAGATGATGCAAGGCGGAGGCGGTAGAAAAATGATGCAAATGATGAAAAATATGCCTAGATAGGTGTGAATTAACGACAAGATAACAATGACTTTATTAGACGGGAAACAAACAAGTGCAGATATAAAAGTTGAAATCGCTTCGGCGGTTTCAGAAATAATAAGTCAAGGAAAACGCGCCCCACATTTGGCAGCTGTTCTCGTGGGAACAAACGGAGCAAGTATGACCTATGTAGGTGCTAAAGTTAAAGCCTGCGAACTCGTAGGGTTTGATTCTACACTGATTGATTTGCCAGAAACGACAACCGAGGAATCCTTATTAGCCCAAATTCAGTCTTTGAATGACAATCCAGCAATTGATGGATTTATTGTACAACTTCCGTTGCCAAAGCATATAGACGAACAAAAAGTATTGATGGCAGTCCACCCGGATAAAGATGTGGATGGTTTTCATCCTATGAATGTCGGGCGTATGGCGTTGGATTTACCAACCTTTTTACCCGCTACCCCCTATGGAATTATGGAGCTTTTAGAACGTTATAAAGTGCCCACTTCAGGAAAGCAAGTGGTAGTCATTGGGAGAAGTCACATTGTAGGGCGTCCGATGAGTATTTTAATGAGTCAAAAACGTCCTGCAGGTGATGCAACTGTAACCATAGCCCATAGCCGAACAACCAATTTAGCCGAACTCACTTTAAAAGCAGATATCGTGGTTGCTGCCTTGGGAATACCAGAATTTTTAACCGCCGAAATGGTCAAGCCAGGAGCCGTTATTATTGATGTGGGAATTACCAGAGTCCCAGACGAAACAAAGAAAAGAGGGTATCGAATTGCTGGAGATGTACATTTTGAAAGTGTTGCTGAAAAAGCAAGTTATATCACGCCAGTACCTGGTGGAGTAGGGCCAATGACCATAGCGATGTTACTCAAAAACACACTGCTCGCTTGCGAGCGCCACGCTGCCAATTTATCTATTTAGCAAAAATCTGAGTCGGATCTTTAAAAGCTTTAAATTCTAAAGCATTTCCTGCGGGGTCATAAAAAAACATCGTGGCTTGTTCACCAAGCTGTCCCTCAAAACGGATATAGGGCTCAATAATGAAATCTATCTTTTGTGATTTTAAATGTTCAGAGAAGCTATCAAATTTTTCCCATGGAAGGATTACCCCAAAATGAGGAACAGGAACTTGCTTTCCATCCACTTTATTGATGTGAAGATCCGTTTCTTTTTCCTTTGGTTTGAAATGAATGACGAGCTGATGTCCAAAAAAATTAAAATCAACCCAATGATCGCTATGACGGCCTTCTTCACATCCTAAAACTTCTCTATAAAATTCACGACAGGTTTCTAAATTCCAAACAGGAATGGCTAAGTGAAAAGGAGATAAACTGTTCATTAGAGTGTTTTTTTTGAGTCTTTAAGCGTTTCATTTAAAGTGATTAATTCTTCGCGAGTTAAATCGCGGTATGTCCCAATATCGCATTTCAAATGAATGTTCATGATGCGGGTACGTTTCAGTGATAGTACTTCGTAATTTAGGTACTCGCACATGCGACGAATTTGGCGGTTTAAGCCCTGAGTAAGAATGATTTTAAATTCATAGGTGCTCAGTTTTTGAACCTTACATTTTTTAGTCACGGTTTCTAAAATAGGAATGCCGCCTGACATGCGTTGAATAAACGTTTGAGAAATCGGTTTGTCAACAGAAACTATGTACTCTTTTTCATGATTGTTACTCGCTCTAAGAATTTTATTAACGATATCGCCGTCATCAGTTAATAAAATCAAGCCCTCACTGTCTTTGTCCAAGCGTCCAATTGGAAAAATTCGACTTGGGTACTTGATGTAATCAATGATATTGTCTTTTTCAACGCTCGTATCGGTCGTACAGACGATTCCTACAGGTTTATTGAATGCGATGTAGGTTCTTTTTTTCGCTTCGTTCAAAATGGTTTTTCCATCCACTTTAACCTCGTCACCATTTAAAACCTTTGTCCCCATTTCCGGAACGACCCCGTTGATGGTCACCCGGCCCTCGTTAATCAGTTTGTCGGCCGCACGCCGCGAGCAATATCCAGCTTCGCTTAAATATTTATTCAGTCTTGTTGAAGATGGTTCCATGTGGCAAATTTACAAAAGTTTACTGTCTCAAAAATTTAATTAATTCATCGTATACAAAATCACCTTTAAGCGAATGACCAAGACCTTCTGTTGAAATCAGTTTGGCGTTTTTAAATTGAGCGTTTATATCAAGCGCATCTTGATGTGGGATGATGCGATCTCTCTTATCATGAATTAGCAAGCCTTTTATATCGATGTCTTTTGCGAAGTCTGCTGTAGAAAAATAATGAGGAGGGTGTCCAAACTTAAGTTCAATATATGTATCAATTCCTTCCGATACATTTTTGCTGTAGCCCATCATTTCTTTGTAGCGTTTCATGATGCCTTTGAATCCTGAAGGGGCCCCAAGAAGTACAAGTTTTTTACCATCCGCATAGGTTTGTTTTTTAAGAAAAACAACCAAAGCCATCCCACCAACAGAGTGTCCAATAAATGCTGTAGGTTTAAATTTTTCACTTACAACATTTATAAATTCTGAATATAGAATTGCATTAAAAGTAGCGCTTCCAGACCCGCCGTGAGCAGGGCCGTCTAAAGCAATCACATTGTACCCTTCTTTATGAAGTTTTTGAATCTTATCCCGCCAGCGTCCTGAATTACTTTCCCATCCGTGCGCTAGTAACACCGTTTCTTTGTTGCCTTCCCATTGGTAGGTTTGAATGGGCAGTTTGTTGAAATGTAAGGTTGTTTTGGACGTCGCAGTTTCTAAAAATGAATTTATGTGTGGAGTCAGTTGTCCTTTTCTTGGCTTTGAAAATAAATTTAAAGCTAGTTTGGAGGCGTATACCGAATTAAAAACTCCAATGAAATTTATAAGGTTCCCTATAATTTTGGGTAAGATTTTGTTTGTCATTGCTCTTCTCTGTGTACGTTTTCCATTGAAAATGCAGGCGTACAAATCGCTAGATATTCGCAAGGGGTCTCAAAAGGGTTTGAATATTGAACTCGTGTATTTTTTTCAATTTTAATCGATTGTCCTTTTTCTAAAATAATTGTTTCGCTTTCAATAATGAATTGTTTTTTTCCTTGTATGATATAGGTGTATTCATCAAATTCAGGAGTCTGAAAAGGTTCGCTCCAGCCCGGAGGAGCTACAATGTGGGCTATGCTTAGGGCATCGTTGCCGTCTGTTGCGTTTCCAAAATGTTCTTCAATCCTTTTGCCATCTATTGTTGGAACGATGAAAGGCGTTTTCTGAATTTTATAAGCTGCCATACTTTAATACCATTGTAAGTAAAAGTCCTTGATTTTAGCTGTTTCGGGAATGGAAATAGCTTCTATTTTTTGAGTCATATCATAGCGCATTTCTTCGGGTAATTCCGTTTTGTTAAGAGTGAAATAGGCATTGATTTCATCCACAGAAATAATCAAACTTCTCAACGTGTTTTGAATGCTCGAAATGGTGTATTTTGAGTTGATGTCTTTAAAAGTACTCAGCGTATTTAGTCCGTCTTTGTTCTTAAAACGCGGATCCATGACACGCACCGTTCGGATGGTGGACAGTGAATCTAAGGAATAATTAGGGTCTAATTCTAACAATAAAACTCCCGTTCCTTTTTCAAAAATACGGATGCTGTTAGTACTGCCTGTAAATTCATCACCCCCAATATATTTGCTGATAGAATCGTTTGTAAATACCACATTGAGGGCATTCACTTTTGTGGAGTCGGTGAGCATTCCAACGCTGTGGTTTGTAATGGCGAAGGGATCTATTTTTGTTTCACAAGCCACAAAAAGGCCTAGAAGTAATCCGATCAATAAATAGTTTTTCTTGTTAGATTTTGTATTGTTCAAAGCTAATTTTTTTAATTTCCAGTAAAAATAAATGAAGTTTTATGACTTAAACCAAAAACAGTGAACTATTTTTGCTCATTATGTTAAAAACTGAAATCACATCGCTTGTTAACGCTGGTAAAATGTTGCCCCTTATGGAGGCGTTCTATACCATCCAAGGAGAAGGCTTTCACAAAGGAACTGCTGCCTATTTTATTAGAATAGGGGGCTGTGATGTGGGCTGTCATTGGTGCGATGTCAAAGAAAGCTGGAATGCTGATTTACACCCGCCCACTGCTATTTCGGATATTGCAAACGATGCAGCTAAGGAAAGTCAAACCATTGTAGTGACAGGCGGTGAGCCCTTGATGTGGGACATGAACCCATTGACTACCGAATTAAAATCAAATGGCATGCAAACCCATATTGAAACCTCTGGGGCATATAAACTTAGTGGCGATTGGGATTGGATTTGCTTGTCACCTAAAAAATTAAAAGGTCCTTTAGACGAAGTGTATCAAAAAGCACACGAGCTTAAAGTGATTGTTTACAACCTTGATGATTTAAAGTATGCAGAAGAACAGGCCGCCAAAGTAAACCCCAACTGTATTTTATACCTCCAACCCGAGTGGAGCAAGCGCGACAAAGTCACGCCTTTTATTGTGGATTACGTCATGAAACACCCCAAATGGAAGGTATCTCTTCAAACACATAAGTATTTGAATATTCCTTAATTAAAAATTAAATTCCAGCTTATTTTGTAAAAGGTACGGCCACTCTAACGGTTCCCCAGCCTAAGTGCATATGTATGCCTTCATCTGATTTTTCAAAAGCAATAGAAAATGCTTCTAAAGACTCTTCACTTTTTGAAACGGGAACATTGATACGTGCAACATCATTTTTTTCGTTGTAGAAATAACTTCCCCAAACATTTATGTCTGTACTGACAATCGCAGTCCATTCTGTCTCTCCTGGAATGAGGTAAAAGGTATACGTGCCAGCTTTAATTTTAGTAGTCCCTAGCATCATATCTGTGTATAATGTTAACTCAGCAGCTTCATTTGCCCCAGTCCTCCATACGTTTCCTTTGGGAGCTAATTCAGCAACCGAACGCCCTTTCAATTGCGGACGACTGTATGTTATTTTAACAAGTTTGTTGGATTCTTTGTAAGAAACTGGAAAGGATGCGGCGTCCATAGGACTTTTGTCTAGCCCTTTAAATTCCTGAGCATTTACATTCAATGATACTAACATTAAAAATGTAAATACGATTGAGGTCATAAAATTTGATTTTTTCATAATAGTTGAGATTTGTTAGTTTTGGTTAAAATTACTTTTTAATACCCTAAATAGTGGTAAATAAATGCTAAAGTTTATATGTTTAAAGTTTAAATCATTTCTCTTGCTGCCGCTCGAAATCTTTGATTTCACGCATCAGAGGGACTTTTTAAAGACGGATACATTTTTTACTAATTACAAGCAAATGACTTGATTTATATCACTTTTTGGCTGGATTAGAACATATAAAGTTACATTTATATACTAATTACTAATATTTAGTTTTAAATTAAAATCATTACAGCTATTCTTATTTATAATATATAATGATATCTGCATATTTGCAGTCTAATAAATAAGAAACTATTATGTGTGGAATTGTTTGTGCATTTGATTTAAAACAAAAATCAGAAATTTTAAGACCTCAAGTCCTTGAGATGTCCAAAAAAATAAGACACCGTGGACCTGACTGGAGCGGTATTTATAGCGATGAAAAAACCGTCATGGCACATGAGCGTTTGGCTATTGTAGATCCTGCATCTGGGCAACAACCGTTATTTAGTGAAGATAAAAAACTCATATTGGCTGCTAACGGAGAAATATACAATCACAGGGAATTGCGTAAACAATTTGAAGGAACATATAATTTTCAAACAGCATCCGATTGTGAGATTATTCTGGCATTGTATAAAGAAAAAGGCGTTGATTTTGTAGACGACCTCAATGGAATTTTTGGTTTTGCACTCTATGATGTAGAAAAAGACAGCTATTTTATCGCCAGAGATCATATGGGTATTATTCCTTTGTATATTGGGTGGGATCAAAACGGAACCTTTTATGTGGCTTCAGAATTAAAAGCCCTCGAAGGTGTTTGTACTAAAATTGAATTATTTCCTCCAGGACATTATATGTCCAGTACCGATGGTGCGTTTGTGAAATGGTACAATAGAGAGTGGACAGACTACGATGCTGTTAAAGATAATGAAACAAGTATAGCTGAGGTTAAAAAAGCATTGGAAGATGCGGTTCACAGACAATTAATGAGTGATGTTCCTTACGGAGTTTTACTATCAGGAGGGTTAGATTCCTCAGTCACTTCTGCCATTGCTAAAAAATATGCGCAGAAACGAGTAGAATCTGACGACACTTCTGATGCTTGGTATCCTCAATTGCATTCGTTTTCTGTTGGGTTAGAGGGGTCTCCAGATTTAGCGGCAGCTCAAAAAGTTGCGGATTATATTGGAACCATACACCACGAAATAAAATTCACCATTCAAGAAGGTTTGGATGCTATAAAAGATGTGATTTACAACATAGAAACCTATGACATTACCACCATTCGCTCGTCAACTCCAATGTATTTGATGGCAAGAGTTATTAAATCTATGGGGATTAAAATGGTGCTTTCTGGTGAAGGAGCAGATGAGATTTTTGGCGGTTATTTATACTTTCACAAAGCGCCAAATGCAGAAGAGTTTCATGATGAAACAGTGCGTAAATTAGATAAATTACACATGTACGATTGTTTGAGAGCTAATAAAAGCTTGATGGCTTGGGGGATTGAAGGGCGCGTCCCATTTTTAGACAAAGAGTTCATGGATGTGGCAATGCGTATCAACCCACAAGACAAAATGATTAATGGTGAGCGCATGGAAAAATGGGTCATTAGAAAAGCATTTGAAGACATGTTACCAGAAAGTGTCGCTTGGAGACAAAAAGAACAATTTTCTGATGGCGTTGGTTACAGTTGGATCGACACGCTTAAAGAAGTTGTTGATAAAGAGGTGTCTGATGAGCAGTTGGCAAATGCTAAATTTAGATTCCCAATTCAAACTCCGCAAAACAAAGAAGAGTTTTATTACCGTTCTATTTTCGAAGAACATTTTCCAAGCGATGCCGCTGCTTTGAGTGTACCTCAAGAGGCAAGTGTGGCTTGTAGCACAGCGATTGCTCTAGAATGGGACGAAGCGTTTAAAAACATGAACGAACCTTCTGGAAGAGCGATTGCAAAAGTGCACGACAAGGCTTACGACTAGAAAATTTTAAAACCCAAATAACAGCTTCTAAAGCCTTTGTTTGGAATTTTTGTTTTATCGATAAATTAGAATGCCCTTAAATCAAATTTAAGGGCATTTTTAGTGGATTTAAGGACGTTTCTAAAAAACAGCCGATTGTTAATAATTCCCCTTAAAAGCCTTTAAATTCCTTAGAAGATTAATTATCTTTGTTAGCGTTAGTCCGTTTTTTACGGCACTTATATTAAATCAAATAACACAATCAACATAATGAGCGAAGAAGTTAATAAAGGGAGTTATTCAGCAGATAGTATTCAGGCCTTGGAAGGCATGGAGCACGTACGCATGCGTCCATCCATGTATATCGGAGATGTAGGCTTGAGAGGGTTGCACCACTTGGTGTATGAGGTAATTGACAACTCAATCGATGAAGCTTTGGCAGGGCACTGTGATAAAATCACCGTGATCATTAATGAAGATAATTCCATCACAACCGAAGATAATGGTCGTGGTATTCCTGTAGACATACACAAAAAAGAAGGCGTTTCTGCTTTAGAAGTGGTGATGACTAAGATTGGTGCTGGAGGTAAATTTGATAAAGACTCTTATAAGGTGTCCGGTGGTTTACACGGGGTAGGTGTGAGTTGTGTGAATGCCCTTTCTGAGCATCTAAAAGCAACCGTTTTTAGAGATGGAAAAATTTATGAGCAAGAATACGAGCGCGGAAAAGCAATGTATCCTGTAAAGCAAGTTGGTGAAACAGACCGTAGAGGAACCACAGTAACATTTAAGCCCGATTCTCAAATATTTACGCAGACACTCATATACGTTTATGAAACCTTAGCAAACCGTTTAAGAGAGTTGGCCTTTTTAAATAAAGGGATTACAATTGTTCTTGTTGACGAAAGGGAAAAAGACGAAAAAGGTGAGTTTTTGGGTGAAACCTTCCATTCTACCGAAGGACTTTCTGAGTTTATAAAGTATTTGGACAGCAATCGTGATCCGATCATGAAAAAAGTCATTGCTTTTGAGGGAGAAAAAAATGGAGTCCCTGTTGAAGTTGCAATGATTTATAACACCTCGTATTCTGAAAATTTACACTCCTATGTAAACAATATTAATACGCATGAAGGAGGTACCCATTTATCTGGTTTCCGCCGTGGATTGACACATACCTTAAAAAAATATGCCGATGAGTCCGGAATGTTAGACAAGTTAAAGTTTGACATTGCAGGCGATGATTTCCGTGAAGGATTGACCGCTATTGTTTCTGTAAAAGTACAAGAACCTCAATTTGAGGGGCAAACTAAAACCAAGCTAGGAAACAGAGAAGTATCTGCTTCGGTGAGTCAGGCAGTTTCAGAAATGCTGACAAATTATTTGGAGGAAAATCCAGATGACGCTAAAATTATTGTGCAAAAAGTCATCCTTGCAGCCCAAGCCCGTCATGCCGCCCAAAAAGCACGTGATATGGTTCAGCGAAAAACAGTGATGAGTATAGGAGGGTTGCCAGGAAAACTGAGTGATTGTTCCGAACAAGATCCTGAAAAATGTGAAATTTATCTTGTGGAGGGAGATTCAGCAGGGGGAACTGCAAAGATGGGGCGCGATAGAGCATTTCAAGCCATTTTACCATTAAGAGGTAAAATTCTGAATGTTGAAAAAGCAATGACTCACAAAGTGTTTGAAAATGAAGAAATTAAAAATATATTCACCGCTTTGGGAGTTACTATTGGAACGGAAGAAGATCCAAGAGCACTGAATCTTTCAAAACTAAGATATCATAAAATTGTCATTATGTGTGATGCCGATATTGATGGAAGTCACATTGAAACACTTATTTTGACTTTCTTCTTTAGATATATGAAAGAATTGATAGAAAACGGACATGTATACATTGCCACACCTCCTTTATTTTTAGTTAAAAAAGGAGCTAAAAAAGAATATGCATGGAACGATGAAGAACGTTTGGCATTGATGGAACAATATGGAGATGGTGCAAAAATTCAACGTTACAAAGGTCTTGGAGAAATGAATGCCGTACAACTTTGGGATACGACAATGAATCCAGAGTTTAGAACCTTACGACAAATTCAAGTTGATAATGGAACTGAAGCCGATCGTATCTTCTCAATGTTGATGGGGGATGATGTCCCACCAAGAAGAGAATTTATCGAGAAAAACGCAATTTATGCCAATATAGATGCTTAGATACTAATCCCAAATCTTATTTCATATGAAAAAATTAATTATTTCCTGTGCATTTCTTTTAGGAGTGAACCTTTCAAGTGCTCAAGACATTGGAGCTGTCGTACTTGCATCTGATGATGCAAGTACATTGTTGCAAAACTACCTAAGTCCATCGATGAAAGGTCTTATGAGTAGTATGAACGGTGGCTGGTATTCCACGGCTAAATCACATAAAAAGTTTGGGTTCGACATTACTTTTGGACTCAACGCTGCTTTTACGCCGAGTAAAGACAAGGTGTTTGAGTTTATTGCCGACGACTATAATTTTATATCCATTTCAAACGGAGAAACAAGTATTCCAACCGTTTTAGGCAAAGACAGTTCAAATACAACTTTCGATGTTTCAATCCCTTATCAAGGGGGGAGCTACAAGGCAGGATCGTTTGATTTGCCCGGTGGTGTTGCAAAGGATTTACCTGCCAATGCCATTCCAACCCCTTTTGTTCAAGTGGGTCTTGGACTGCCTTTTAAGACAACAATCAAATTAAGATATGTTCCTAAAACAGGTTTTGCCTCAAAAGTAAATGCCAATTTAATTGGAGTGGGTTTTCAGCATGATTTAACACAGTATCTTGGACCCGTTGGAAAACTTCCATTTTCCATCTCTGTTTTAGGGGCTTACACAACTTCAACGATCGACTACACAATTCAAGACGGAGATGTGTCAGATGAAATTTCTGTAACCAACGGAGGTGCTGAATTCAAATTAAATATTTGGACCGTTCAAGCATTGGGATCTCTAGATTTTCAAATTGTGACTCTATATGGGGGTGTAGGCTATAATGGTGGGACGTCAACATTTAAAGTCAATGGAGATTATGATTTAACCTATCAGATTGAATCTTCTGATGGGACCAGTCAGGGTTCTGTTGTCGAATCTGTTTCAGATCCAATCAGTTTAAAATTTAAATCTACGGGTGTACGTGCTACTTTGGGAGCGCGTTTAAACCTTCCTTTTGTTAAGATATTTGCCGATTACACCGTACAAGAACACAATACTGCATCACTTGGGGTTGCAATTAGTTTTAGATAATAATAGTAATACATAAATAAATTAAAATGAAAATAACAGTAGTTGGTGCTGGAGCAGTTGGAGCAAGTTGCGCAGAATACATCGCCATTAAAAATTTTGCTTCCGAAGTGGTCTTATTGGATATAAAAGAGGGATATGCTGAAGGAAAAGCAATGGATTTAATGCAATGTGCTTCTCTTAATGGTTTTGATACAAAAATCACGGGTTCTACCAATGATTATGCAAAGACATCAAACAGTGATATTTGTGTGATCACATCTGGAATTCCTAGAAAACCAGGGATGACTCGAGAAGAGTTGATTGGAATCAACGCAGGAATTGTCAAAACAGTTTCTACAAGTTTGGTAAAACACTCACCAAATACAGTCTTGATTGTTGTGAGTAATCCAATGGATACCATGACCTATCTTGCACATAAAGTGACTGGATTACCAAAACATAAAATCATTGGAATGGGGGGAGCTTTAGACTCTGCACGTTTTAAATACAGATTAGCGGAAGCCTTAGAGGCTCCAATAAGTGATGTAGATGGCATGGTCATTGGAGGACATAGTGATGTTGGGATGGTTCCTTTAATTTCGCATGCAACTCGAAACAGTATTAAAGTTTCGGAATTTATTTCTCAGGAGCGTTTAGAACAAGTAAAAGAAGACACCAAAGTTGGTGGAGCAACCTTAACAAAACTTTTAGGAACCTCTGCTTGGTATGCCCCTGGTGCCGCTGTAAGTGGACTGGTACAAGCCATAGCATGTGATCAGAAGAAAATATTCCCATGTTCTGTATTACTAGATGGTGAGTATGGATTATCTGATTTATGTATTGGTGTCCCCGTTGTTTTAGGAGCGAATGGAATCGAAAAAATCGTTGAAATTGAACTAAGCGATAGCGAAAAAGCCCATTTACATACCAGTGCCGAAGGCGTTAAAAAAACAAACTCATTACTAGACGTGTAATATATATGAGCAGGTGAATCGTGTTTTTGTCAAATATGAGATCTTAAAATACCCTTTTTATTGAAAACAAAAGAATCTATTGTCAATTCACATCCTAAATCATATATTTGCTCGTTTATAAAAATTAATGCATATTAAATTAATTCACAATGCAAAATAAAGGACTCGTAAAATTATTTGCTTTCTTATTTGGTATGGTAAGTATTTACCAACTATCATTTAGTTTCAAAGCAAACCAAATAGAAGATAATGCTAAGCAATTTGCTATTGAAAAAATAGCAGATACTGAAGCAGACTATGATGCCAAACGCGCTCAACTCCAAAGCACGTATTTAGATTCCCTGAAAAACCAAGAAGTTTATGACATTGGAATTGCACAGTATGACTTTGATGAAGTGAATGAAAAATCCATGAATCTTGGTTTGGACCTTAAAGGAGGTATCAGTGTCATTCTTCAAATTTCTGTAAAAGATATTCTAGTTGGATTGGCAAATGAAAGTAAAGACCCAGTCTTCAGAAAAGCATTGAGTGATGCCGAAGAGCTTCAAAAAGACAGTCAAAACACCTATTTAGAAGACTTTTTTGTAGCCTTTGAAGCGATTCAGGGCGGTACAAAATTGGCATCTCCAGATATTTTTGCAAATCGAACTTTGAGTGAAGAAATCACTTTCGATATGACAGACGATGAGGTCAAACCTGTATTGTCACTTAAAATTGATGAATCTATAGTTTCGGCTTTCGAAGTCCTTCGAAAACGTATTGATAAATTTGGGGTAACACAACCAAACATTCAGCGTATTGGAACTTCTGGACGTATCTTAGTTGAATTGCCAGGAGCCAAAGAAATTGAACGTGTCAAAGGATTGCTACAAAGTACCGCTCAGTTAGAGTTTTGGGACGCTTTTAAAGGAGAAGAGTTTGGAACATTTATTTTTCAAGCCAATGAAACTTTAAAAGAAATAGTAGAAACATCTACACCAGAAGTTGAATCCAGCGCCACTGAAACGACTGAAGATGCAATCTCTGATATTATTGGAGATACCGATGCAGTAACAGGTGATACGGGAGAGATAAACCCATTAATCGACTTGATTCGCGCTCCAGGATATAGCGGAGGACCCGTTCTTGCTTCTTTTGAACTAAAAGATAAGCAATTGGTAACAGATTATTTAAACAATCCTCAAGTTCGTGCTTTATTAACTCCAGAACAACGTTATGCAAAATTTGTTTGGGGAATTCCTCAAGTTCAGCAAACGACAGGCGAAGATTCTCAAAGCATTGAATTAGTAGAATTATACGCCTTAAAAGGAAATAGAGATAATGAGCCTCCATTAAGTGGAGCCGTAATCACAGATGCCCGTCAGGCGTACCAACAAAATGGCAATCCAAGTGTGTCCATGCAAATGAACCTTAAGGGAGCCAAAGTATGGGAAGAAATGACTGGCAATGCATTTAATACTGCAGGCCAAATTGCCATTGTTTTAGACGAAATTGTGTATTCTGCACCCGGAGTAACTTCTGGGCCAATTGCAGGTGGAAACTCTGAAATATCTGGTTCGTTTACTTTGAACGAAGCAGTGGATTTAGCAAACGTATTACGTGCAGGTAAACTCCCAGCTTCTGCAGATATTGTACAAGCAGAAGAAGTAGGACCTTCATTAGGTCAAGAAGCGATTGACAGTGGAATGAAATCGTTTTTAATTGCATTAGCATTGGTGCTTTTGTGGATGGTGTTTTATTACGGAAAAGCAGGGATTTACTCTAACATTGCATTGGTGTTAAATATTATTTTAATTTTTGGAATTCTTTCCGGGCTAGGCGCTGTATTAACATTGCCTGGAATTGCCGGAATTGTTTTAACAATTGGTATTGCGGTTGATGCAAATGTTCTTATCTACGAACGAATCCGTGAAGAATTGTTTAAAGGAAAAGGTCAAAAAGAATCGATTAAAGATGGATTTAATAACGCTTTATCGTCCATTTTAGATGCCAATATTACAACAGGTCTTACTGCTTTAATATTATATGTATTTGGAACAGGACCGATTAAAGGGTTTGCAACAACACTTCTTATCGGTATTTTAACTTCTTTATTTACAGCGATTTTTATCTCAAGATTATTAATCGACTGGCATTTAAACCGCGGTGGGAAATTAGAATTCTCAACAGGAATGACCAAAGGTTTGTTCAGATCAATCAATATTGAATTCCTTAAAAAACGTAAAATAGCCTATTTAATATCTGGAACTATTATCATTGCAGGACTTGGATCGTTATTTACAACAGGACTGGACCAAGGGATTGATTTTGTTGGAGGTAGAACTTACACCGTTCGTTTTGCACAAGACATGAACACCGAAGAAGTTAAATCGGCTCTGACAGACGTTTTTAACAGTGCTGAGGTGAAGACAATCGGGAGTGCAAATCAATTAAAAATTTCTACAAAGTACAAGGTTGATGAAAACTCAGCCGAGGTAGATCAAGAAGTTCAAGAAAAACTTTACGAAGCATTGGTGCCATTTTTGCCTGATGCAACAACCTATAAGCAGTTTATTGATGCCGATAATAATATTGGTAAAATGTATGCAGGAAAAGTAAGTCCAACCATTGCAGATGATATTAAAAAATCTTCTGTTTGGGCTGTCTTAGGATCATTGATCGTTGTATTTCTTTATATTTTAATACGATTCAAAAAGTGGCAATTCTCATTAGGGGCCGTAGCTGCTGTATTTCATGATGTTTTAATTGTGTTAGGTATCTTTTCTATTGCTTGGAGGTTCTTGCCTTTCAGTATGGAAATTGATCAAGCATTTATTGCTGCAATTTTGACTGTAATCGGGTATTCATTAAATGATACTGTGGTTGTATTTGATAGAATTAGAGAATACTTAAACGAACATTCAAGTTGGAAATTTGACAAAGTTGTCAATAGCGCATTGAGCAGCACCTTAAGCCGTACTTTAAACACCTCCTTAACCACTTTAGTAGTGTTATTGGCGATGTTTACATTCGGAGCAGACTCCTTAAGAGGATTGTTGTTTGCTCTTATTGTAGGGGTGCTTGTAGGAACCTACTCTTCGTTGTTTATTGCAACGCCAATCATGAATGATACATTGAAGCGTTTAGACAAGAAAGAAGACTAAAAGCTATTAGTTATATATCAAAAAGCCGCTCATTGAGCGGCTTTTTTGGTTTTATTTCATGAGTTTAAAGCTTACAACTAGATCTCTTCCAATAGGTTTAAAAAGCGGTGTGAAATACCAAGGCGAAAAAGGAATCCTCATGCAAGTCAGAGTTAAAGAGTATTTAAAAGTATGTTCCGTAAACCCTGCTCAGTCACCCTGAAAAATAGTTTTCCCTAAGCGTTTTTGGGTTTATAAACAAACATAAAATACAGACCACAAAGTACAAAAGGAATGCTTAATACTTGGCCAGTGTTTAGACCAAGTATCCAATCTTCACGACTGTCTATTTGTGCAATTTTGAATTGTTCTACTACAACTCTCACCGACATTAAAAGCACCAAAAATAATCCAAACAAAAAGCCTGTTTGGACGCTTTTCTTTGTTTTCCAGTACAAGAAGAATAAAATGAGAAATACAAACACATATCCAAACGCTTCGTACAACTGTCCTGGGTGTCTAGGGATATTATCCAATTGTTTGAATATGATTGCTAAAGGGAAACCGTCACCAGCTGCTTTTCCAATCATTTCAGAATTAAAGAAATTACCAATTCTTATAAATACCGCTCCTAACGCACAGGCGATGACTATACGATCCAAAATCCAAAGCACTGATTTTTTTAATACTTTTTTATTGTAGAGCCACATCGAAAATATCATTCCTATGGCAGCACCATGACTTGCCAAACCTCTAAAGCCTGTAAATTCAATTCCACCACTAAAACTCCATGGGAGGAAAACGCTTAAAAAATCTTCCCTAAATAATTCAGCTTGATAAAAGATTACGTGTCCTAAACGTGCTCCAATCATAATTCCCAATACAGAATACATAAAGAGACCGTCCAGTTTATCCTCAGTCTGACCTTCGTTTTTGTAAATCTTTTTTGTCAGATACCAGCCTGCGATAAAAGCCGCCATCCACATAAGACTGTAATAGTGGATTTTAAAATCTCCAAAAAGAGCGATGCCATCAGAAGCAGGATCCCATATAATCTGTAAAAAATACATAGTTATTTATTTAGGATGTAAATATAGAAAATTGATGTGAAACTTATGGGGAACCTATTTTAATATATGACCGTATTATTTTTTTGGTACAGGATCGTGCCCTGATCCGCCCCAAGGGTGGCAACTTAAAATTCGTTTCACACTAAGGTAGCCTCCTTTAATCAGTCCGTGTGATTGCAATGCTTCTTTGGTGTAATGGGAACAGCTGGGTTGGTACCGACAGCTAGAAGGTGTTATTGGTGAAATAAAATTTTGATACAGCTTAATTAAAAACAGAAAGGGTGCAATCAAAATAGTTTTCATGACCATTAATCTAAAATAAATGAAGTGCCGTCTTTGCCATCTTTTAGTTGAATTCCAATTGCCAGTAATTCGTCTCTTATTTTGTCTGAAAGTGCAAAATCTTTTTGTGCTCTTGCATCGTTTCGCATTCGTATGAGAAGTTCGACTGTATCCCCAAGTTTTTGATCTTGTTTGTCAGAAGTTACGTTTTTAAGTCCAAGAATGTCAAATACAAAATGATGCATCACTTCTTTTAGTAAAGCTAAGCTGGAATCGCTAATGGTGGTTTTTCCATCTTTAATTTGGTTGATGTATTTCACTGCACTGAACAATTCTGCAATTAGAATAGGGGTGTTAAAATCATCATTCATTGCCGTGTAGCAATTGGACTTCCAAGCTGCAACATCAAATTCATTAGCGTCTGAAGTGGCTTCTAGTTTGTTCAATGTAGAGACAGCTTCCATGAGTTTCATAAATCCTTTCTCTGAAGCTAACAAAGCATCGTTGCTAAAATCTAATATACTTCTGTAGTGTGCTTGCATCATAAAAAATCGAACCACTGAGGCAGAAAATCCTTTGGTTAATTTATTAGTGTCTCCACTTAAAATTTCAGCAGGTAATATATTATTACCTGTCGATTTTGCCATTTTTTGTCCATTAAGAGTTAGCATATTTGCATGCATCCAATAATTAACTGGTGTGTGGTTGTGCCATGCTTTGGCCTGTGCAATCTCACATTCGTGGTGTGGGAATTTTAAGTCCATGCCGCCGCCATGAATATCAAAACTTTCTCCTAAATATTTTGTACTCATAGCAGTACATTCCAAATGCCACCCTGGAAAGCCATCGCTCCAAGGAGACGGCCATCGCATGATGTGTTTTGGTTCTGCTTTTTTCCAAAGCGCAAAATCTTGTGGGTTTTTTTTATCTGTTTGTCCTTCAAGTACTCTGGTGTTGTGAATGAGGTCTTCAATATTCCGACCACTTAAAATTCCGTATTGGTGGGATTCATTATATTTTAAAACATCAAAATAAATAGAGCCGTTGGCTTCGTAAGCAAACCCTTTTTCTAATATTGATTTTATGATTTCTATTTGTTCAACAATGTGTCCTGTAGCAGTGGGTTCAATACTTGGTGGTAAAAAATTAAAGGTATTTAGAATGGTATGAAAATCAACCGTATAGCGCTGTACCACTTCCATGGGTTCAATTTGTTCGAGACGCGCTTTTTTCGCAATGCGATCTTCTCCCTGATCGGCATCATTTTCTAAGTGTCCCGCATCAGTAATATTACGAACATATCGAACTTTATAATCGAGGTGTTTGAAATATCTGAAAATCATATCAAATGACATAAAGGTTCTGACATTACCTAAATGTACATTGCTATAAACTGTTGGGCCGCAAACATACATTCCAATGGTTCCATTGTTAATAGGAGTGAAAATCTCTTTTTTCCCTGAAAGCGAGTTGTAAATATAGAGCGTATTTGTGCTGTGTTTGCCCATGAGTTAGTGGATTAAAATTTGGTCTCTAATTGTATGTAGTCTAAAAACTCTCTTCGGGTGTCTTTTTCTTTAAATTTCCCGCCAAATTCACTTGTAACAGTGCTGCTTTCTATGTCTCTTATGCCGCGAGAATTCACACATAAATGTTTGGCATCAATGACACAAGCAACATCTTTTGTGTTTAGTACTTTCTGTAATTCTTCAACAATTTGAATGGTTAGCCGCTCTTGAACTTGTGGTCGTTTTGCAAAATGATCTACAATTCGATTCATTTTTGAAAGACCTACAACCGTTCCGTTTGAGATGTATGCTACGTGGGCTCTTCCTACAATTGGGAGGAAGTGATGTTCGCAAGTAGAGTAGAGCGTAATGTTTTTTTCGACTAACATTTCTCCATACTGATACTTGTTATCAAAGGTAGAAGCCTTTGGCTTTTTAGTGGGGTCTAGTCCTCCAAAAATCTCATTGACAAACATTTTGGCAACACGATTAGGAGTCCCTTTTAAACTGTCATCACTCAAGTCTAAGCCTAGGGTTTCCATAATATGTTGAACATCATCTTTAATGATTTCAATCTTCTCGTCGGCACTTAATTTAAAAGCATCTGCTCGCATAGGAGTTTCAGTCGAAGTGCCAATGTGATTGTCTCCAATAGTGTCAAATTTTTCAATATTATTTTTCAGTCCCATTGTATTATTACTAATAAAGTTTTCAATAATTCTCAAGTACAAAGATACTTAATTTCACTGTTGGATGCTTTTAATTTTGAATTAATAATTTCTTTTTTTCGCTAATTACATTAAAAAATATGTTAACTTTACGTCTAAAGATTGCCTTAATATCTTAAATAAACTGTCCTGCTAATCCTTCTTTTAAAAGAAGTGATGAATGTTTTTGTAAAATTAAACATTAACTCTTTTGTACACAGGATGAAAACACCTATTTTATATTTATCGTTTATTGTACTTTTTAGTTACAATTGCACTTCT
>Ga0209137_1000623_pt1 | contig 36897 bp, 35 predicted proteins | sample SaaInl5LU_22_DNA_FD_184642 | JGI IMG/M metagenome (GOLD analysis project Ga0209137, IMG submission 184642) | Marine microbial communities from expanding oxygen minimum zones in the Saanich Inlet - ESP_105LU_22_DNA (SPAdes) (version 2) | ecosystem: Environmental > Aquatic > Marine > Intertidal...
GGGCGACCAAAGAAGTACCGCATGCAGATCTCATAGACCACCAGCAGCACCAGCCCGGCGAGCACCAGGCCGCCGGCATAAGCCAGCAGCCTGAGCGCCCGTTCGAACCCACGTTCAAACGCGTCCAGCATCACTCAGTTGACGCTGATGCCAGCGAAGGCAAGCATCGCGGCGCCATCGATACCTTGTGCGGCCATCGCCTCGATCCACTGGGCGTAGATCGGTGCCAAGGTTTCACGGATGCGGGCCTGCTCCTCAGCCGAGAACTCGATCACTTCCTTGTCGGAGGCGTTGCGCACGAATTCGATCGCTTCGGCGGCACGGTCCAGATAGGCCTGCGTCGCCTTGCGGCTGAGTTCTTCGCCCGTCAGGCGGTCGATGATCGCCTGATGCTCGGCCGACAGGTTGTTGTAGCTGTCAGCGTTCATCACCACGGTGAACTGCGACCGGCCAAAGACTGGGCCGGTGATGGTGAAGTAGTTGGCAACTTCATGCATGCGGAAGTCGAGGATGGTGGTGAAGGGCACCATCGCGCCGTCGATCACGCCACGCTCAAGCTGCGGATACAGCTCGGGGATGGGCAGGGCCACGGGCGTTCCGCCCATCGCTTCGATCTGACCGGCCTGTGCCGCCGAAGGCGAGCGGAGCAGCATGCCCGCAACATCGTCAAGCGAGCGGATCGGCTTGTCGCGGGTATAAAGCCCCGCATCGTCGGCGGCCCAAAGTGCGAGCACCTTCAACCCGTCGAATTCCGGGTTGAGATAGCCGCCCTCGAGCAAATCCCACATCAGCTCGGTCGTGGCCATGCCGTCTTCGCGCAGGCTGGGCAATTCGATCATCTGTGTGCGCGGGAATTGCGCCGAGGTATAGCCGGGCAGGCTGAAGGCCATGTCAACGGTGCCTTCGGCTGCCTGACGGATCAGCTCCGGCGCGCCGCCACCCAGCTGCATCGAGGGGTAGAGCGTCAGGACCAATTCGCCATTCGACTCTGCCGCGATATCTGCGGCCAAGGGCTCGAGGATCTCGCGGTAAATGATATGGCCCGGCGGCACGAAGGTGTGCAGACGCAGTTCCGTTTGCGCCTGTGCGGCGGTCATGCCGAGTGTCGCGCAAAGACCGAAAACGGTCGATGCGAATGCGGCCTTCATGGATCTTGAGTGTAGCATGTCTTCCTCCCTTTGTTTCGTGGTGCCCTGTCTGTCGACCGGGCGTCAGGCTGTCAGCTTGGTGTCAAACCGCAAGTGGCGGTAAGGCGAGTCCCCAGCCAATGGGACTATATCGTGGGGCGCGTCTGTGCATGGCATCACACACGCGTCACCTTGAGTTTCGTTTTGAGATCGGTGCGGCAAAACGCATGCAAGAAACAGGTCCGTTCCGACACATCGAGCATATCGCGCGCGACATCGTCGCTTTCTGTTGTTTGCAGATGCACATGTGTCTCCACCGGATCGGCGCTTCCCGCTTGCCCCGTTCCCCCTGATGCGCCGCCAAGCGAGAAATGCGTATCTTGCACCACCGCGTAATGCGACAGGTCGAGCTTTTCCATCGAGGCCATGCGCCCGAATTGCGTCATGAAGCAAAAGGCGATGCCCGCCGAGATGTAGCTGACCGCATCGGGTGCGCGGCCTTGGCCATGGGGCGGGGCCTCTTCGCTGAGATAGCGGAAGATCGAGCCATGCGGGCTATAGAGATGCTGCTCGATTTCCTTGATGCCATCCGCGCGCAGCGTGCAGATAGCGGCAGGGTTCAGCGTGCGATCCTGCTCGTCGGTCAGGCTGGTGGCAGCCCCCGCCGTGCCCTTGGTCACGGCCTTATGCGGCGAGAGTCCCAAGCGTTCGATCAGCGTCAGATCGGTCTGGGCAGGCAGCGGGGCCGCGCCTTTTGGTCCACCCACGACCGGATGATCCAGCGCGCTTGCGTCACCCGTGGCGATTTGCGTGCCATTGCGGCTGAGCGTGAAGAGGCTGGGCAAAACGCCCCGCATCAAGCCATTGAGCGGCGAGGCATGGACCGCCCCCATCAACATCTCATTCAGGGCTGCGTCAGGTAGATCGCAATCAATCTCGACCTCCAACTCGACCGGAAGCGCGCCACCCGTCATGGTGCGCTTCATCATCGAGCCCTTCATCGTGTAATAATTGTTCTGAATAAGCCGCAGATGGCGGATCGTGACCCCATCGCGCGCGGCCAAGGCCATGATCTCGTTCATGTAGCTCGAGATCATGCCGACCGTCAGGAACGACAAGGGGCAGGGGGCGGCGTCATGGCCGTTGAGATAGGCCCCTTCATCCGACACCAGCCGCCACATCGCGCCCGTGCGGCTCGACAAAACCAACGCTTCCTTTTGGAAACCGGCCAGCGCGCTGACCCATGTGCGCACCGCATCGCCATGGCGCAGCGGCGCGGGTGTCAAGCCAACATCTTCGGGGTTGGCGACCCTGAAAAAGGGTGCTGTGCCGCTTTGCCCGATGATGTTGTCGGCCTGTTTCATATGCTTCGCTCCGTTTGGGTCGTGAGCTTGGTCGCGTCATGCGCCGCATCCGTTGGGCCGCGCGCTTTTGCGGCGAAAGCCGCGCTTGCCTCGATCCCGCCGAGTGAAAACAGGTGGATCTGTGCGATCAGGTTGTCGCGATCTTCGGCCAACCCGGTGGCCAGATCGGCCAACAGCACATCCGGCTCAAACGGCATCAGCAATTTGGTGACATCGCGCGCGCGTTTTTGCAAGACCGACAATGAGGGGCCAACGCCACAGGCGATGGCGAATTTCAAAAGTGTCTGCAACTTGGCTGGCCCCGCCACGCCCAGATGGATGGGCAGCGTCACGCCCATTGCGCGCAGGCGGCGTTCCCATGTCAGCACACCCGCCGCGTCAAAGGCAAATTGGGTGACGATCGCCATCTGCATGCCTGAGCGCGCGGCATAATCCTGTTTCCAAAGCAGCGCCTGATCAACGGCAGTTGTGCCGCCATCGGGGTCGATATCGCGGTTGCCCTCGGGGTGGCCCGCGATGTGCAGGCGCTCAAAGCTTGCCTCTTCGAAATATCCGGTTTCCAGCAACTGCATGGAACTGTCGAATGCGCCGACTGGGGTTTTCGGACCACCTGCCAGCACCAGCGCCTCGGTCACATCAGCCTCAAGCCGGTAGCGGGTGATCCAATGGTTCAATTCATCCGGACCCGCGATGCTGCGGGCGGGAAAATGCGGCATGACGGCAAAGCCCTCGTCGCGCAGGCGGCGGGCGGTGGCGATCATATCGTCGATGGGGGTGCCCTCGAGATGGGCGATATAGATCCGCGTGCCTTGTGGCAGAAGCAGGCGGAAATCGGCGATCTTGGCGGCTGTGCGCGGCATCACCTCGATCGAGAAGCCGTCCATCAGCCGGGCGGCGTCCACGCCCAAGCCATCACGCAGACCGGGCTGGCGGAAGGGCAGGATGGGCATGGCATCTCCTTTCATTTTCGGCGCATGCGCCGGGTTTGGCCGCGCCCCGGACAGCCCGGGGCGCGGCCTATGTTTCTTAGGACTTCGCGCGCCAGCTATCGACAGCGTAGCCTTCGCGCACTTCGCGCGCATAGGGTGTGGGTGCCACGCGGACGCGGATTTCCGTCTGGCGATGCGGCTCGGTCGAGGTCTTGCCAGTTGTTTCCGGCTCGCCCCATTTCAGCGTCAGGATCTCGTCTTCCTGCACATCTTGATGCACGACACCCAAGGACAGCACGCGGCGCTCATTGTAGCTGTAGCCGTTGAACATCGACATGCCGACCATCTTGCCATCGCGCATCACCATATCGGCGGAGGAGGAGGCATAGTTGGGCTGGGGGAAGTCGATCCACTTATAGGGCGTGCCTTCCTCGAAGGCCGAGGCGATGACCTTGACCACATCCTCGGGGTTCCACTCAAAGGTCACCTTCTTGCGGTTGCTGGGCGCATCCTTGAGCTTGGCGAGTGCCGCCTTGCCGATGAAGTCGTCCTTCTTCCAGCCGATGTAGAAGCCGTAGCCAAGCTCGAAGGGATTGACGTAGTAATCCTCGATATTGTCGGAGACAAAGCTGCCGCCGATCGCGCCTGCGGCCTCGTAGCTGTCGGCACCCAGCCAGTCACGGTATTCTTTCAACATGCCGTCGCCGGTGTAGATGCCCGGCAGCGGCGAGGGGATCCAACCCGATTCAAGCGTGTTGGTCGAATAGGCGCGGCTGCCGCATTGCACCAGCTTGACGCCTGCATCGCGCGCTGCCTGCAGGATGGTGGAGTGGATGTAATCCTTGTCCTTGTAGGGACCCCAGATTTCCAGACCCGGCGCGCCAGACATGCCGTGGCGCAGCGCCTGGACCTTTTTGGAGCCGATATTGATCCAGTCGACATGGAAGAACTTGATGTCGGGGATCGGGCCGCCGTTCATCTTTTCAAAGATCTTGGGCGCATCGGGGCCTTGGATCTGGTAGCGGTAATGCTCGCGCAGCACGCGCTCACCCTCGGGGCGCGAGGGGCTGCGGGGGTCATAGCGCAGGCGCACGTTCCAATTGCCGTATGCGGCGCAGAACATCAGCCAGTTGGAGGTCGGCGCGCGACCCACGAGAATGAATTTGTCCTGACGCTCGCGGAAGATGATGTGGTCGCCGATCACATGGCCGTTGGGCGTGACGGGGACATAATGCTTGGCGCGGTTCAGGTCGAAATTGTTGAAGGCGTTGATGCCGTGATGGGCCAAGAATTCCTCGGCTTGCGGGCCTTCGACGATGATCTCGTCCATATGATGCGACTGGTCGAACAGCACGGCCGTATCGCGCCACGCGACCTGTTCATTGCGCCAGTTCTGGAATTCGGGGGCCACCACCGGGTAGACATACATCCCGATTTGCGAGTTGCGCAGCATCTGCACCGGATTGCCGGCTTGTGTCATCACATCGTTAAGGCTTGGCATCTTACTCAGTCTCCTTGATTGATCTATCGGGATGCGACCAGCGCAAGGCCCGGCACGCGGGCGGCAAGCTTGCGGTCGCATTTCATCACATGTTCGAGGTTTTCCCGCGCAAGACGGGCATGTTCGCGCGCCAAGGCCTCGGCGCGCGCGCCCTCGCGGTCGCGGATCGCGGCGATGATGGCTTTGTGCTGATGCTGTGCGCGCACCAGCGAGGTCTGGAAATCATGGATCAGCGCCTGCTCTTGCAAAAACGCCGATGGCGAGGCCAAGGGCAGGCGCATCACCCGCTCGACCTCACGCGAGATGACAGGGCTTTTGGCCAAGGCGGCCAAGAGTTGATGGAATTGCGCATTGGCCGCGACATAGGCGTCGAAATCGATCCCGCCCTCGCGGTGCAGCGCCTCGTCGATACGGGCCAAAAGCGCGTCGCATTGCGCGAGATCATCGTCATCCGCGCCGCGTTCTGCGGCCAGACGCGCAGCTGTGCCTTCGATCACGCCGCGAATTTCGATCGCGTCCAGAATATCGGTGATGCTCAGGCTTGCCACGCGGCAGCCGCCGGTCTCGATCCGTTCAAGCAGCCCCTCGGCGGTCAACCTGTCCATCGCTTGCCGGATCGGCGTGCGCGAAATGCCCAAGCGTTCAGAAAGCGCAACTTCGGCCACGCGGGCAGAAGGGGCAAGCTCGCCAGACATGATCATGCTGCGCAAGGCAATGATAGCCTTGTCGACCAGCGACATACGGTCTTCTTCGCCCATTCTTCCTCCCTTGCCGAGTCGGGCTATCGGGCCTCGGCTGGGAAAAGGTTAGGCTGTATACAATCTTGCGTCAATCCATATGAAAGCGCCCAAATACAGGGTGTTTCCACGCTTTGGTGTATGCAGATGGGGCGGAAATAGCCGATTGCCCCCGGCATCGGTCATATTTCAGAGGGTCGGTTTTTCTTCAGAGGGGATGGCCGGAATATCGGTGCGGTCCTCGATTGCCGCGCCGCACAACAGGGCCGCGGCCCGGTCGGCTGCATCTTGGAACGGCTCGAGCACCAGATCGGCCCCGGCATCTTTCAGCATCGCGGTCTCGTCGGCATGATGCGAAGTCACCGCGATTTGGCCGCGAAAGCCCGCCGCGCGGGTCAATTGGATCAAGGTCGTGCGCGTATCCTCATGGCTTAGCCCCGTGGGGTGAACCGGTACGGTCAAGACGATGCGTTCCGCCCGCGACAGGGGCAAATCGGCGATGAACTCGGGATCGCTGGCATCGCCAAAGGCGGTTTCCAGCCCCAAGGCGCGCCACCGCCTGATCGCTTGCGGGTTGAAATCCACACCCAGCACGGCAATGCCGCGTTTTTGCAACCTGATCCCGATCGCGGTGCCAAACCGCCCCAGCCCGAAGATGATGACCGGAAATCCACGCTTTGGGTCGCTGTCGGCCGCACTTGCCTCACGCGGGGTGCCGCGCCGCTCGAACAGGCCAAGATAGGGGCCAAAGATCGCATAAAGCTGGTGCGAATAGGTGATCATATAGGTCGAGGCGGCGATGGTCACGAGGCCCACCATCGTCACCAAACCCAGCGCGTCCTCGCGCACATGGCCCAGCGATACACCCATCGCGATGAAGATCAGCGAGAACTCGCTGATCTGCGCCACTGTCAGCCCGGCCAGAAACCCCGTGCGCTTGCGGTAGCCCAAGGCGCCCATGATCAAAAGCACGATCAGCGGATTACCGATCAACACAAAAAGCGAGAACACGATCGCGCCTGTGACATGGCTGCCCAACAGCGACAGGTCGAGCGCGGTCCCAAGCGCGATGAAGAAAAACAGCAACAAGAAGTCGCGCAATGGGGCCAGCCGCGCGGCGATGGTTTCGCGGTAGGGGGTCGAGGCCAGCGCCACACCCGCCAAAAGCCCGCCCACCTCTTTGCCAAGGCCGACACCATAGCCGATGGCGGCGAACATCGCGGCCATGGCGATGGCGAAGATCACCAAAAGCTCGGGCGCGCGCGCCAGCCGATCCGTGAGCGGCGTTGCGACATAGCGCACGAACAAGATCACAAGGCCCACCAGCGCCACGCCCGAGACCAGCACCATGCCCACCGACCCGCCGCCATGTCCGGCATCGGCGGCCCCGATCCCGATGGCCGACAGCACGATCATCGCCAGCACCACCACCAGATCCTGCACGATCAGAAAACCCAGTGCGATCTGTCCATGCAGGCTGTCGATCTCGCGCTTGTCGGAAAGCAACTTGACGATGATGATGGTCGACGAGAACGTGAGCGCCACTGCGACGTAAAGGCTGGTGATCGCATCAAGCCCAAGCGCCAGGCCTATCAAGAAGCCGAAAACGGATGTAAATGCGACCTGCCCAAGCCCCGTCATCAGCGACACCGTACCAAGCGAGCGGATCAGCTTCACATCAAGCTTGATGCCCACCAGAAACAACAGCACCGCGATGCCCAGTTCCGACAAAAAGTCGATCTGCGCATCGGCGCGCACGATATCGAGCGCCGATGGCCCGGCCAAAAGCCCCACCGCGATGAAGCTGACGATCAAGGGCTGGCGCAACATCACGCCGATAAATCCGACCACGGCGGCCAAGACCAAAAGCACGGCAATCTCGGCAAAGGGCGATTGGATGAGCGCGGCGATCAAGTGTTGGCCCCCCAAGAACGGAGATGCGTCTTACGGGCGGTCATGCCGCTCGTTCTAATTTTTTGGATCATTGCGCGCGCCGGCATCGCCATGTCGCCCGAGGGGCGCAGGCTTTTTGCCGATATGACCGTGCGCGAGAACCTGATCATCGCCGCCGAAAACGGCCGCAAGGGGGAATGGACGTTGGATCGCGTTCTGGATGCTTTTCCCCAGCTTGTGCCCCTGATCGACAAGCGCGCGGGCGGACTTTCGGGCGGTCAGCGTCAGGCCGCGGCGATTGGGCGGGCCTTGCTCGCCAACCCCGATGTGCTGCTGCTGGACGAGGTGTCGCTGGGGCTGTCGCCCGTTGCGGTCGAGGGGGTCTATGTGTCGCTTGCCGCGATCAAGGCCGCCCGCGCCATGACCATGGTGGTGGTCGAGCAGGATTTGACCCGCGCGCTTGGCTTTGCCGACACCATCTTGTGCATGGCCGAAGGCCGGGTCGAACTTGCCGGTGCGCCGGCCGATTTCACCCGCGCGCAGATCACCGCCGCCTATTTCGGCATCCATGAACCGGAGGGGGCCGATGCTTGACGGGGTTGTTCAGGCGCTTGTGCAGGGCGTGCTTTTGGGCGGCTATTACGCCATCATCGCGGCTGGTCTGTCGTTGATGGTGGGGGTGGTGCGCTTCATCAATCTAGCCCATGGCGGCATGGCGGTTCTTGGTGCGTTTCTGACCATCACGCTGACCACGGTGGTGGGTTTGCCGGTGTTGCTGGCCATCGCGCTCATGCTGCCGGTGATGGCGCTTTTGGGGTGGCTCATGCACGGGCTCTTGTTCGAGCGCGCGATGCGGGGCGGTTTCTTGCTGCCGATCCTTGTGACCATCGGCTAGGGGGCAGCGCTTCAGAACGGGATGTTCGGTATCTGGGGCTCGAACACCCGGTCGCTGGGGGCCGATATCGGCAATCTGGCTTGGGCTAGCTGGCGGTTGCCGGGTGGCATTCTTGTGGGCAAGCTGCCTGCGATCATCTTCATGATCGCGGTAGTCGTGATTGTGTCTCTGCATCTGATGCTCAAGACCACCCGGCTGGGGCGTGCGATCCGTGCCACGGCTTCCGACCCGGAAGCCGCTGAAATGTGCGGTGTATCGGCCAAACAGGCCCATCGCGCCGCAACCGCCATCGCCGTGACGCTGGCAGCACTTGCCGGTGTGCTTTTGGCCATGCGCGGTCAGATCACGCCCTATTCGGGGCCCGCACAGCTCATCTTCGCCTTCGAGGCGGTGGTGATCGGTGGCATCGGATCGCTGGGCGGCACCTTGATCGGGGGCATCGTCTTGGGTGTGTCGCAAAGCTTGGGCGGGCTGATCTCGCCGCAAGCCTCGCTGCTCAGCGGGCATATCGTGTTTGTGGTCGTGCTGATCTGGCGGCTGTCGCGCGCTTGGGTGGGCGATCATGGCGGCTGGCGGGCCAGCCTGAGCGCCAGCCTTGAGAAATTCGGGCGAGGGGCAAGCGCACCCCACCATGCCGGCGCCCCAAAACCGGAGATACGCCATGACCAATAGCCGCTTTTCCATCGCGCCTATCCCTGCGGCCGATCGCCGGTTGATCGGGCTGGGCGGGCTGCTGGCGGTCGTGCTGCTGGTGCTGCCGCTGTTTGGCTCGGCGCTGGTTGTCGACAAGCTGACGCTGTTGATGGTCTATGTGATCCTTGCGGTGATGTGGAACCTGCTCGCGGGCTTTGCAGGGCTTGTCTCGGTGGGTCAGCAAGCCTTCATCGGTCTGGGCGGGTATTTCGTCCTGCGTCTGGTCGAAAGCGGCATGCCGCCTTTTCCCGCGCTGGTCCTGGGCGCGGTTTTCGTGCTGGCCGTGGCATGGCCTTTGTCGTGGTTCGCGCTGCGCCTGCGCGCGGCTGAATTTGCCGTGGCGATGTGGGTTCTGGCCGAGGCGATCCGTTCCATCGTCATGTTCGATCCGCTGATTCAAGGTGAAACTGGCCGCTCGCTTTTGGCGCTGAACGCGATCGACCCTGAAACCCGGCGTATCGCCATTTACCTGATGGCGGTCACCACTGCGATCTTGTCGATGATCGTCAGCTACGCGCTGTTGCGCGGGCGCTTGGGTGGCGAAAGCCAAGCGATCCGCGATGATGAAGAAGCCGCAGGTTCCATCGGTGTCAGCACGATGCGGGTGAAGCGCTGGATCTTTCTCATTTCGGCGGTGGGGTGCGCCTTGGCAGGCACGATTTGGCTGGCCAGTGCGATCACCTATCAGCCGCGCACGGCATTCGGCATCAACTGGTCGGTTTTCATGCTGTTCATGGTGCTGGTGGGCGGTTTGGGAAGTTACCTTGGCCCCGTCGTGGGGGCGGTCTTGCTTTTCACCTTGCAGGAGGTCTTTGGCGATTTCGGTGCATGGTATCTTGCCGGGATTGGCATCGTCGCGATTATCTTTGCGCTTTATGCCCCCCGCGGGATCATGGGCATGATCGGCGATAAATTGGGCCGCGAGCCTTTATCGATGCGAAAGATGCTGGCTGCACGCACCCAATAGCGCCATTGGGGCAGGGGCCTGCCTGCCCATCACCGATGTGAAACCAGCTTGGGCGTGACCTGCGCATGGCTTTCTCATGCCACGGACATTGTTGGCATTTATAGCCTGCGGCACCTGCAGTATCGTAGATGCCGCAGGCGAGGACAGGGTCATGCCGCGCCCGTGCAGTTGCCAGTCGCAAGGCAGGGCGGATCATGGGCCATGTCTGGCCGTGCTAAGGCGTGTCAGCCGGGAAAAGCGGCTGCGACGCCGCGGTCGACGGCGAAGGCAAAGCCCAGATCTTCGGTTCCAGCCATCAGGCGGGCGCGGAATTCCTCGGCACTCGCGGCGGCAGCGCGTGCTTGTTACCAATGATCGAGATAGGCCAGCGTCGCATCGAAAACGGAGGCATCATTCGGGCTGCCCATCTTGCGATGCCCCGGAATGACCGTGCCCGCGCCGATCGCGCGCAGTGCGGCGACGCTGGCCCGCCATGGGCCGATACCATCGGTGGCGGCGACCTCCTCCATCCATAGATGGGTGTCGACATAGGCGATGTCGGTTGCCACCAGCGTGTCGAGGCTGGGAATATGGACCGGCGTGATCAGGGCGGTATCACCGGCCATGGGCGGCAGAATCTCGATCCTTTCCCCCTCCAGCATCAGGTGGTCGGCCGCGAGAACCTCGGGCACCACGACGCGGTCGGCAAAGACGCCTGCGGGCGCATTTCCGGCGATCTCGGTATGCATGGGGGCCGCGACCTGCGCGATGACGGCCTGAACATCCGCCTGCGCATAGGCGCGCGCTGCGGGGAAGCGGTCGAGCAGGATCGGCAGGCCCAGAAGATGGTCAGGGTGCATATGCGTGATCACGATACTTTCGAGGCTGCGACCTGTGGCGGCGATCATATCGGCCAGCAAGCCTGCGTTTGCCGCGGTGAACTGCGCATCGATCAAGACCGCCCCGCGTTCACCCAACACCACCACGCTGTCCACAAGCAGCCCGGCCTCATCCGATGTGAAAAGCTGTGCGCCATGGGTTGCCGCATGCGCAATATCCGGGCGCAGCGTCGCGGCCGCACCAAAAGCGCCAGCACTTTGCAGAATCGTTCGACGACTGAGGAGTTCCATCTGTGTCCTTTCCATTTTCAGTATACAAAAGATACTTACATTCTAATAATAATGTTGAAGTTGAAAAAGGAGGCACTTTCTGGTAACCACGGACATCGATACTCAAGACTGCGTGAGGATGATGTGGTTCAAGCAATGACATCCAAGGCACCTGCCATTTCCCTTGATCCTGCGACCTGTCCGGTGCGGCAGGTGTTGCACGGTGTCAGCGACAAATGGTCGATCTTGGTGATGGCCGCGCTGCACCTGTCGCCGCGCCGCTTTTCCGAGCTGCGCCGCGATATTCCGGATGTCTCTCAGAAGGTGCTGACCCAGACGTTGCGCAAACTGGAGCGCGATGGTCTGGTCGAACGGATCGTGACACCGACTGCGCCACCGCGCGTCGACTATATCCTGCGCCCCCTTGGTCAAAGCCTGTTTGCCCGGCTGTCGCCGCTGGCGGTTTGGGCGATCGAACATCGTGCCGAGATCGATGCCGCGCGCGCATCCTATGATGACCGCACATAGCACCGCTTTGCCCAAGGCAGCATGTGCCGGCAAAGCGTCACTTCGCACTGCGGCTTTGTCGCCAATGCGCATTTGGCACAAATCACCCGCGATTTGGCCGAACCTTGAACCGGTTACATGCTGCAGGCTGTTGTCGCCTTTGGTTGATGTGTGCAATCACGCGGCGTAGAGAAACACATGCGCGATGAAGAAATTTCCCACCTTGCTTCAACATCAAGCTGTAGTGCATTGAAATTATAAGAAAATGAAGATTCAACAAAACGCAAAACTCTCCGTCGCGCCGATGATGGATTGGACGGATCGGCACTGTCGGTATTTTCACCGGCAGATGTCGGCGCATGCGCTGCTCTATACCGAGATGGTCACAGCGCCCGCTGTGATCCATGGGGATCGTGATCGGCTTTTGGGCTTTGATCCGGCAGAGCATCCCGTTGCGCTGCAATTGGGCGGGTCGGACCCCGCCGAATTGGCGCAGGCTGTGCGGATCGCCGCCGACTATGGCTATGACGAGATAAACCTCAATGTCGGCTGCCCCTCTGACCGGGTGCAATCGGGGTGTTTCGGCGCGGTCTTGATGGAGCGGCCCAAGCTTGTGGCCGAATGTGTTGCCGCCATGATCGCGGCAAGCCCGGTCGAGGTGACGGTGAAATGCCGGATCGGTGTCGATGACCAACGGCCCGAGGCGGTTTTGCCCGCATTCCTCGAGACAGTCGCGCAGGCGGGCGTGACGCGTTTCACTATCCATGCGCGCAAAGCCTGGCTCAAGGGGCTCAGCCCCAAGGAAAACCGCGATATCCCGCCGCTCGATTACGGCTTGGTCTATGCGATGAAACGCGATTTTGCGCATCTGCATCTGTCGATCAATGGCGGGATTACCAGCTTGGCCGAGGCGCAGACCCATCTGGATGCCGGCATGGATGGTGTGATGATCGGGCGGGCGGCCTATCAGACACCCGCCGCCGTTCTGCTCGCAGCCGACCATGTCATCTTCGGCGCGGCGCGCGCGCCACACACCGCGCATGAGGTCGTCATGCGGATGCTGCCCTATATCGCCGACCATCTGGCGGGCGGCGGACGGCTGCATCAGGTCACGCGCCACATGCTGGGGCTTTTCGCCGGCCAGCCCGGCGCGCGCGGCTGGCGGCGCTACCTGTCCGAACAGGCCCATCGCGATGGCGCCGATACGCAAACGGTGATGCGCGCGCTTGATGCGATGCGGATGAGTGCTGCCTGAGCATGGGCCAAATGCGCGCTTTCGCTTGTCTGCGCGCTCGGATAGCCAGCGGCGAAAGTGCCGAAACGAAAGCCGATCATGCCTGAAGATTTCAGCCAGATTTTGCCCATGCTGGCCCTGGTCGCGGTAATCGGCGCATGTGCCGGCGTGATCGCGGGGATGCTGGGGGTGGGTGGTGGTATCATTTTGGTGCCCGCCTTCTACTTCGCCTTTACCGGGCTGGGATATGGGCCCGAGGGGCTGATGCAGATTTGCCTTGCGACCTCGTTGGCGACCATCGTGGTGACATCGTGGCGTTCGGTCTTGGGGCATCACCGCCGCGGTGCGGGCGATTGGGCGATCTTGCGTGGTTGGGCGGTTTGGATCGGCACGGGGGCGGTGTTGGGCGTCTTTGTCGCCAGTGGGCTGCGCGGTGAGGTCTTGATGGTGCTCTTCGGTATCTTGGGGCTGATCGTCGGGCTTTACCTTGGCTTTGGGCGCAGCGATTGGCGCTTGGGCGAGACGATGCCGACAGGTCTTGGCCGTGCCATCACTGGGCCGGTGGTTGGGTTTTTGTCGGTCTTGATGGGGATCGGTGGCGGCAGTTTCGGTGTGCCGTTGATGAGCCTTTACAATGTGCCGATCCATCGCGCCGTTGCCACGGCTGCCGGATTTGGGCTGGTGATCGCGATCCCGTCTGTGCTGGCGTTCTTGTTGATCCCGGCATCGGGAGGCAACCCGCCGCCACTGACTGTTGGGCAGGTCAATCTGGTGGGCTTCGTCGTGGTGGTGGCGATGACCTTGATCACCACCCCCGTCGGGGTGCGGCTTGCCCATGCGCTTGATGCAAAGCGGCTCAAGCGGATCTTTGCCCTATTCGTGCTGGTGATGGCGCTCAATATGATCCGCAAGGCGATCTGGGGATGAGTTGGCTGGATCATGGCTTTGCGGTTTTCGCGCAAGAGGATGCAATGGCCCAATGGGTCGATGCGGCGATGCAACCCGCCTTGGCCGCGATCCGCGACCCGGTGAAGCGCGACGCATGGCTGCGGCATGGCGGCACCTGGTTTGCCGGTGTCGATCTGCTGGACAATGATGAAGCGGGAAGGGTGGGTGACGGCGCGCCTTTGGCGGGGCGCGCGCTTGCGGCGGCACAGGCGGTTTGCGGCCCCCTGGCGTTGCACCGCGCGCAGCTTTCGGTGACCTATCCCGGCTATCCCGCCCGCGACGTGGGCGACAGTGACGCGGCGCATCGCTACCGGCTGACGCGCGACGCCGCCCATCTTGACGGGCTTTTGCCCGAAGGGCCCGACAAACGCCGCCATCTGCGCGAGCCGCATGGCTACATCCTTGGCGTGGCGCTGACCGGCGCGGGGGCGGGGGCTGCGCCGCTTGTGGTCTATGAGGGCTCGCATCATGTGATGCGCGCGGCTTTTTCGGCATGTTTTTCCGGCCATGCGCCCGCTGATTGGGGCGATTTGGATGTCACCCTTGCCTATCAGGCCGCACGGCGGCTTTGCTTTGCGCAATGCGCCCGGGTCGAGATCGTTTTGGAAGCGGGGCAAAGCGTGCTTGTGCACCGGATGGCGCTGCATGGTATCGCGCCTTGGGCCGCAGGGGCGCAGGCCGGGCCGGATGGGCGCATCATGGCCTATCTGCGCCCCGTGCTGCCCGATATCGCGGACTGGCTCTCGTTGCCCTAGCTTTCGCTACCGCGCGCAAGCCGTGCGGCCCGCCCACCACGCCGCACTGAAAGTGCCGCGCGCCGTTCGGGCAGGGCGGCCATCACTGTGCGGCGGGCATCCGGGCTCATCCGCGACCAAGCCGAGATTTCGTCGATCGTGCGCCAGCAGCCGGTACAGGTGCGGGTTTCGGGATGGACCACGCAAATCTTGACACAGGGGCTTTCGATCTCGTCGCGCTGCCAAATGTTATCGGTCATGGTGATCTGCCCGCAAATGCCTGAGCCGGTCGAGGGCCCCTTGCAAGATATAGCCTGCGGCGACGGCGTCGATCACCTCTGCGCGACGTTTTCGTGACGTATCCGCCTCCAAAAGTGCTCTTTCTGCCGCAACTGTGCTGAGCCGCTCGTCCCAAAAACCGATGGGCATGTCGCGAAAGGCGTCGCTTTGGGCCAAGTTGCGGGCAAATCCGCGCACGGATTGGGCGCGCGGCCCTTCGCTGCCATCCATATTGGCGGGCAGGCCGATGATCATGCCGCCGATCTCGCGGTGGCTAGCAATCGCGGCCAAGCGCGCGGCATCAAGGGTGAATTTGACCCGCGCCACGGTTTCCAAGGGCGTGGCCGCCGACAAAAGCCGGTCCGAGACCGCGACGCCGATCGTCTTGGTGCCGGGATCAAGCCCCATCAAGGCGCGGCCTTGTGGGAGGGCCGCGGCAAATGCGGCGATATCGTCGAAGATCACGGTGCGCGACCGGCAAGCGGGGCAACGGCCGCCTCGATCAGCGCCAAGGCATCGGGCAGATCGGCAAAGGTGACGCGTGCCTCTTCGGCGATCATCATCGCCTCTTCGGTGCGGCCCAGAACGATCTGCGCCCCAATCAGCCGCGCCCATTCCTCGGGCGGGCCACCATCGTTGGCCAGCCTCGCGGCAAGCCCTGCCACCATGCTTTCGATCATCGCAGCTTGATCTTGGGCCGACATATCCTGTGCGGCGGCGATATCGGCGGCAGTTGGCCCACGCGGCGCGGTTGGCTGGGGCAATTCGGCCAAGGTGACATTCACCCCGGCCAAAAAGGCCACTTCTTCGATCTGCAGGCGGATCGCGGCAAGCCAAGGGGCGTCGGGGGTCGATTCGGCCAAAAGGTTGCGCCAGATCGGAAAGGCCAGATCCGGGCGGCCCTGTTGGGCATACATCAGCCCGATATAGTAGCGCGCTGTGCCGTTGCGCGGTGCCAACTCAAGCCCGCGCAAGAGCGCCCTTTCCGCCTCGGGGCTGACATAGCCGCCTGCGGCAAGCACCATCATCTCGGCCAGATCGATATATTCCAAGCCCGTTACGGCATCGCCCAGAACCGTGATAAGGCGTGCTTGTGCCAAATGACCGGCGCGGAAATTGCCCAGCGCCGCCTCGTTCTGGGCGAGAAGGGCAAGCCCTTGCGGGTCGTCGGGGCGTTGTTCCATCACCTCGCGCAGTTGGATCACCAATGCTTCGCGGCGTGGATCGGCGGGCTGGCTTTCGCGGAAGGGCACTTGCGTCTCGGCGGTGGCTTGATCGGGGCGGCCCGCGCGCGCGGTCTCGACCTGATCGAGGCGGGCGGCAATCGGCAGATCGGGGTAGCCGGGTGCGCCGATCTGAAGATAGATCGCGAAACTGCCCGCCACGCTTGCGGCCAGCGCCGCACCGATGAGCAGCTTGTCGAAACGCCCCGCGCTTTGCGTCTGCGTGCCTTGTGCTTGCATGGCGCGGTCGGCCTCGAGCAGGCGGCGCGAGACCTCGGCGCGGGTGCGGGTGGCTTCCTCCTCGGTCAAGACGCCGCGGGCGACATCGCGCTCGACCTCTTTGAGTTGGTCACGATAGACCTGCAAATCATAAGCGGCAGCAGGTGTCGCGGCCCTTTGCGGGCGCGATGCCGCCAAGAGCAGCAGCATCACAACCAGCCCCGAGAATAGCCCCGTCGCAATCCAAAATCCCATGCGCCACGCACCCTTGTTCCAAACCTTCGCGCTACACATAAGGCCAGATGATCGGACAGAAAACTGGGCGTCGGGCCGCAGGGGGGCAAGATTGTGCGGCTGCGTCGCATTTCGCGATAAACTGGTCGCGCGCAGGATCGTGTTCATGCACCACCTGCGACACAGGTGGCAGGCAGTTCGAAGGAGCCGTGACATGCGCCGCTATTCCGCCTTTGCCATCGCCCGAGAGGCCATGCGTCATCACTTCGGGTGGGAGCGTGCTTGGAAAAGCCCCGCACCGAAAGCGCGCTACGATGTGATCATCGTGGGCGCAGGCGGTCATGGTCTGGCCACGGCCTATTACCTTGGCAAGAACTTCGGCATCCGCAATGTGGCGGTGATCGAAAAGGGCTGGCTGGGCGGCGGCAATACCGGGCGCAACACGACGATCATCCGGTCGAACTACCTCCAAGATCCGTCGGCGGCGATCTATGAAAAAGCGCGCTCGCTTTACGAGACGCTGAGCCAAGATCTCAATTACAACATCATGTTCTCGCCCCGTGGCGTCATGATGCTGGCCCAGACCGAGCATGAAATCCGCGGCTATCAGCGCACGGCCCATGCCAATGCGCTGCAAGGGGTCACGACCGAATTCATCAGCCGCCAAAAGGTGAAAGAGCTATGCCCGATCATCAATATCGACGGGCCGCGCTATCCCGTCTTGGGCGCGCTTTGGCAGCCGCGCGGCGGCACCGCGCGCCATGATGCGGTGGCGTGGGGCTATGCGCGGGCCTGTTCCGACATGGGGATGGACATCATCCAGCAGACCGAGGTGACGGGTGTGCGGCGCGAGGGTGGCCGTGTGGTGGGTGTGGACACGACCAAAGGCCATATCGGTTGCGACAAGCTGGGCATCGTGGTGGCGGGCCATTCCGGCGTCATGGCCGAGCGCGCGGGGTTCCGCTTGCCGATCGAGAGCGTTGCGTTGCAGGCGCTGGTGTCCGAACCCATCAAGCCCGTGATGGATGTGGTCGTGATGGCCAACACCGTGCATGGCTATATGAGCCAGTCCGACAAGGGCGAGATGGTGATCGGCGGCGGGGCCGACAATTACAACAACTACACCCAGCGCGGGTCGTTCCAGCATGTCGAGGAAACGGTGCGCGCGCTGATCGAGACATTCCCGATTATCTCGCGCCTCAAGATGCTGCGCTGGTGGGGGGGGATCGTCGATATGACCGGCGACCGCTCGCCCATCATCTCGAAAACGCCGGTTGAGGGGATTTTCGTCAATTGCGGCTGGGGAACAGGCGGGTTCAAGGCGATCCCGGGGTCTGGCTGGGCGATGGCGGAGTTGATGGCCAAGGGGCATGCGCCACTGGCCGATGCGTTTTCCTTGGACCGTTTCCGCGAGGGGCGTTTCATCGACGAAAGCGTGGCGGCGGGGGTGGCGCATTGATGGGCCGGGTTTTGATGGCGGGTATCATAGGGGGGCTGTCTGCCCCCCTCCTGGCCTTTGGCCAGTTCACCCCCCGAGGATATTTGGAAAACGAAGAAATGGTGCGGTCATGCTGACATTCCAATGCCCCTATTGCGGCGTGCAGGCTTGCGAGACCGAGTTGGCGGCAGGCGGCGAGGCGCATCTCAAGCGGTTTGGCCCCGGGTCATCGGATGATGATTTCGAGGGCTATTTGTTCCTGCGTCCCAATGTGAAGGGCGTGCATTTCGAGCGCTGGCGCCATGCGATGGGCTGCGGCAAGTGGTTTCTGGCCGCGCGCTGCACCGCCACGCTGGAGGTGTTCGGCACTTATCCTGCCCAAACCACCGAGCCGCCCGCCGATATCATCGCCGCCATCAAAGCACGCCGCCCTGATTGGAGCCTGACATGAGCATCCGCCTTGCCACCGGCGGCCGGTTGATCGACCGCAGCCGCAAGATCGGGTTTTCCTTCAACGGCAAGCGGATGAGCGCGCATCCCGGCGATACGCTGGCCGCGGCTTTGATGGCCAATGGTCAGATGATCATGGGCCGGTCTTTCAAATACCACCGCCCACGGGGCGTGGTGGCCAGCGGCGCGGAAGAACCCAATGCGCTGGTCAATCTCGGGACTGGCGCGCGCCATGAGCCCAACCAGCGCGCGACGCTGACCGAAGTCTTCGATGGTTTGCAGGCCACGAGCCAGAACCATTGGCCGAGCCTGAATTGGGATATCGGCGAGGTAAATGCGCTGATCCCGCGGCTGTTGCCGGCGGGGTTCTATTACAAGACCTTCATCCATCCGCGTCCGTTTTGGAAACATGTTTTCGAGCCGTTTATCCGCCAATCGGCGGGTTTGGGCCGTGCGCCTGACCCCAAGCATTCTGACCCCGACCGCTATGAGCAATTCTACGCCCATGTCGATCTGGTGGTCGCGGGTGGCGGGATTGCTGGGCTACAGGCCGCCTTGGAGGCGGGGCGCGCGGGCCTGCGCGTGATCTTGTGCGAGCAAGCCGCCCATTGGGGGGGGCGCGCGCCGGTCGATGGGGTTGAGATCGATGGCCAACCCGCCGAGGCATGGGTGGCGGCAGCCGTTCAAACGCTTGAGCAGATGCCCAATGTCGATTTGCGCCTGCGCACCATGGCGGCAGGTGTCTATGATCATGGCTATGTCATCGCCTATGAGCGGCTGGCCGATCATGCGCCGGGGGGCGATGCCCCGCGCCATCGCTTGTGGCGCATCCGCACGGGGCGGGTGATTGCGGCGACGGGTGCGCTTGAGCGACCCTTGAGCTTCGCGGGCAATGACAAGCCAGGCGTAATGCTGGCCGCCGCGATGCGCGACTATGTGGTCAACTGGGGTGTCGCGCCGGGCCAGCGCACTGTTGTCGTGACCAATAATGATGATGCCTATCGCACGGCGCTGGCACTGGTGGCGGCGGGGCTGGAGGTAGCCTGCATCGTCGATGCCCGGGCTGAGGCCGACGGCCCCTTGGTGCAAGAGGCGCGTGCGCGGGGTCTGCGGGTGCTGACCGGCATGGGGATTGCAAATGTCAAAGGGTTGCGCGGCGTGGTTGCGGTGCAGCTTTGCGCGCAAGATGGCAAGGGTGAGGTGCTGGAGGATGTCGTCTGCGACGCGGTCGCCATGTCGGGCGGTTGGTCGCCGGTGGTGCATCTGTGGTCGCATTGCGGTGGCAAGCTGATCTGGGAACGCGACGGCGCGTTTTTCCGCCCCGATCATGACCGCCCGCCCACCGATCAAAATGGTCAAGGCTTCGTGATTTGCGCCGGTGCTGCCGATGGTGCGCTTTTGGCCGCCGACACGATGGCAAATGCGACAACATCGGTTGCTAAGATCTTGGCCAAGCATGGAAAAGCGGCTGGCAACGCGCCCGTGGCCGGATCTCCCGCCGAGGCGCCGATGCAGCCGGTTTGGGTCATGCCCGCGGCGGCCGGGGTCAAGAAACGCGCCAAGATGTGGCTGGATTTCCAGAATGACGTGAAGGTCTCGGATGTGCAGCTGGCCGCGCGCGAGGGGTATGAAAGTGTCGAACACACCAAGCGCTACACCACGCTTGGCATGGCGACGGATCAGGGAAAGCTGAGTAATATCAACGGTCTGGCGGTTCTCGCTCAAGCATTGGATGAAGATATTCCGCGTGTGGGGACGACCACTTTCCGCCCGCCTTATACGCCCATTTCGATGGGGGCGATCGGCGGTGAGGCGCGCGGCGCGATTTTCCAACCGCTGCGCCGGACACCGATCCAAGACTGGCACGACGCCAATGGCGCGCATTGGGAACCGGTCGGATATTGGCGCAGGCCTTATTGCTTCCCGAAAAAGGGCGAAAGCCACCGCGATGCGGTGAACCGCGAGATTTTGGCGACGCGCAATGGTCTTGGGCTGCTGGATGCCTCGACCTTGGGAAAGATCATCGTCAAAGGGCCGGATGCGGGCCGTTTCCTCGACATGCTCTGCACCAATATGATGAGCAGCCTTGCACCGGGCAAATGCCGCTACGGGCTGATGTGCAGTGAAAACGGCTTCTTGATGGATGATGGTGTCGTCGCGCGTCTGTCTGACGATACATTCATTGTTCATACCACCACGGGCGGGGCGGATCGCATCCATGCGCACATGGAGGATTGGCTGCAATGCGAATGGTGGGATTGGCAGGTCTATACCGCCAATGTGACCGAACAATGGGCGCAGATCGCTGTTGTTGGGCCGAAAGCACGGGCGGTTTTGGAAAAGCTTGGGGCGGATTTCGACCTGTCCAATGACGCGCTGCCCTTCATGGGCTGGGCCGAAGGGCGGATCGGCGGCTTTGATGCGCGCGCTTTCCGCATTTCTTTCTCGGGTGAGTTGTCTTTCGAAGTGGCCGTTCCCGCTGCGCAGGGCCGCGCCTTTTGGGATGCGCTCTTGACCGCAGGGGCGGCGTTTGGGGCCACGCCTTATGGCACCGAGGCGCTGCATGTGATGCGCGCCGAAAAGGGCTTCATCATGATCGGCGATGAAACCGACGGCACGGTAATCCCGCAGGATTTGGGGCTGGATTGGGCGATTTCGAAAAAGAAATCGGACTATCTGGGAAAGCGCGCGCAAGAGCGGGCGCATATGCGCGATCCCAACCGCTGGAAACTGGTGGGGCTGGAAACGCTCGATGGTTCGGTTCTGCCCGATGGCTGTTACGCGCTTGCCGAGGGGCTGAATGCCAATGGCCAGCGCAATACGCAGGGGCGCGTGACCTCCTCCTATTTCTCGCCCACGCTGGGGCGCGGTATCGCGATGGGGCTTGTGCTGCACGGGCCTGATCGGATGGGCGAGGTGATCGCCTTCAACACCACCAAGAAGGACGCCAAGGGCGAGATGCGCACCATCAAGGCGCGCATCGTCAGCCCGGTGTTCTTCGATCCCGCGGGGGAAAAGCAGAATGTCTGACGCGATGCAAAGCGCCCTTGCCGAAGCGCAATTCGACGGCGCGATCATGATCCGCGAGATGGGTCTGCAAGGCATGATCACCCTGCGCGCCGATCTGGCCAAGGCCGCCAAAGCGGTCAAAAAGGTCACGGGCCTTGCCATGCCCGCGCCGCGCATGATCACCACGGGGCAGGGTGTGCAGCTGGCGTGGATGTCACCCGATGAGGTGATGATCTTATGTGACCATGCATCGGCCGACGGGCTGGTGGCTGATCTTGGCGCGGCATTGGCCAGCCAGCATCATCTGGTGGTCAATGTCTCGGATGCGCGCGCGATGTTTGCGCTGAGCGGGCAGGCCGGGGCGCTGCGCGATGTGATCGCCAAGATCACCCCTGCCGATATCACGGGGTTGGGCTTGGGCGAGATGCGGCGCACGCGGATGCAGCAGGTGGCGGGCGCGATCTGGTTCGAGACCGAGACCGAGGCGCGGGTGATCTGTTTCCGCTCGGTCGCGCGCTATGTGTTCGATTTGCTGGCGGTCTCTGCCCAGCCGGGTGGCGCTGTCGGTTATCACTGAGGGGCAGGGCGCTTGGGTTTTTCGGCCCGCTGCAAGGCATTCGGGGTTGACGCGCCCCTGTGCCGCGCTCCATCTGTGCCTTAACTTGCAACCATGAACGAGGGGGCCCATCACATGGCTTTCACACTTCCCGATCTTCCCTATGCCCATGATGCGCTGGCCGGCCTCGGCATGAGCCGCGAGACGCTGGAATATCACCATGACCTGCATCACAAGGCCTATGTCGACAACGGCAACAAGCTGATCGCAGGCACCGAGTGGGAAAACAAATCCCTCGAGGAGATCATCACCGGCACCTATCAGGCCGGTGCGGTTGCCCAGAACGGCATCTTCAACAACGCCTCGCAGCATTGGAACCACAACCAGTTTTGGGAAATGATGGGTCCGGGCGAGGGCGGTATGCCCGGTGAGCTTTCAAAGGCCATCACCGAAAGCTTTGGCTCGGTCGATCAATTCATGGCGGATTTCGCCGCCGCAGGCGCGGGTCAGTTCGGGTCGGGCTGGTGCTGGCTGGTCAAAGACAAGGATGGGTCGCTCAAGGTCACAAAGACCGAGAATGGCGTGAACCCGCTCTGCTTTGGGCAGACAGCGCTATTGGGCTGCGACGTGTGGGAACATTCCTACTACATCGATTTCCGCAACAAGCGCCCCGCATACTTGGAAAACTTCCTGACCAAGCTGGTCAATTGGGAAAATGTGGCCGCCCGTCTGGTCGGTTGATCGGCGAACATTGATCGATTGCGGCCCGCCATGTGCGGGCCGTTTTCGTATCAGCCTGCGGGTGTTGCAAGTGCAGTGAGCTTGGCCATCACGCCATCCACATCATCGGCCGTTTCGATGAAGCCCTTGATGTTTTCCTCGGCAAAGCCTTGCGCGATCACATGGTCGATCAGCGCGATGAGCGGCTGCCAGTAGCCCGCGATATCAAGCAGGTAGATGGGCTTGTGATGCAGGCCGAGCTGTCGCCATGTTAGCACCTCGAAAAACTCGTCAAGCGACCCCGCGCCGCCGGGCAGAACAACCACCGCATCGGCATTCATGAACATCACTTTTTTGCGCTCATGCATGGTTTCGGTGACGATGAAGGTGGTTAGGTCGCGCTTGCCCACCTCCCATGCCATCAGATGCGCTGGGATGACGCCAAAGGTCTCGCCGCGCGCCGATTGGGCGGCGCGCGCGACCGCGCCCATGATGCCCACATCGCCCGCGCCATAGACCAGCCGCATATCGGCCTCCGCCAAGGCGCGACCGAGATCGGTCGCAGCCGCCATATAGGCTGGATCGATACCGGGGCGCGCGCCACAATAGACACAAACAGAGAGCGTTTTCATCGTGATCCCTTGCACTTGCCCGAGGTTTCCCCCCTGATAGGCCGAACCGGTGAGGGTCTCAAGCGGCATGGGGGCCGTGATCTTCACGACGGAACTGGGATGCCGAGGGCTTTGGCCTTTGCGGTGGGGAGACGGGAAAACCATGGCGACACCTACGTCGGGCGCATCAGGGGCAAGCAATAGCGCGATCCTCTGGGCTGGTATTATCGGGTCAGTGGTGTTCGCGGGTGCTGTTGCTTTTGTTACGTTGCGCGATGGGCCAGAGGCCGCGCCGCCAGCCGATGCTGTGGCCATGACGCAGCCTGCCGCGCCTGTTGTGGCCGTGGAAACCCCGCCTGCCACTGAACAAGCGGCTGACGCTGTCACGGCGGTTGAGCAGACGGCTGCACAAGCCGCAGCGCCGCAGGCCGCGCCTGATAGCGCCGTGGTTGAAGCGGCACCTGCACCGATCGCACCCAAGCTTGATGTTGTGCGCGTCGATGCCGAGGGCAATGCAGTGATCGCAGGACAGGCAGCGCCGGGCGCAACTGTCGTGCTGCGCCTCGATGGAGAGACACTCGATACCGTTACGGCGGATAGCGCCGGGAATTTCGTGGCCATGCTGGCGATTGATCCCTCCGATCTGGCGCGGGTCCTCAGCCTTGAGGCGATGGGTGTCGATGGCACTTCGGTCGCTGGTGCCGAGAGCGTGCTGATCGCACCCTTCGCAGCACAAGTGGCGCAAATCGCAGGCGATGTCGCCGCGACCGAGACAGTGACGCCTGACGCGCAATCAAGCCAAGCCGCGACGGCGGAAACCACGGCCACCGACCCGCAGCCAAGTGTTGCGGCAACGGCTGAAGTGGCGGCAAGCGCGGATGCACCTGCCGTTGTGGATGCACCTGCCGTTGTGGATGCACCTGACGTTGTGGAGACAGCGCAAACAGATCAGGCCGTGATCGCGCAGACCGAGGTCGGCAGCGCCGCGCAGACCGCCGTACAAAGCACCGCGCCGACCGAGGTCGTCACCGCCGAGCAGACTGCTGATGCAACGGATGCAGCCGCACCACAGGCACCGGCTGTTTTGATTGCAGGCCAAGACGGCATCCGCGTCGCGCAAGGGGCCGAGGCGCAAGCGGGAACCAATGTCCAACTCGACGCCATCACCTATGATGATCAAGGTGAAGTGACCTTGGCTGGCCGCGGCCCTGCGGATGCAGAGCTCCGCTTTACGCTTGACGATGAGGCGGTGGCAAGGGCGACCATCGACGCCGGTGGTCAATGGAGTATCCCCTTGTCCGATGTCCCAGCGGGCACCTACACGTTGCGGATCGAACAGCTTGACGCCAACGGTGGCGTGGCCGCGACGGTGCAAACGCCCTTCTTGCGCGAAGATCCCGCCCGTATCCGCGACAATCCGATGCTGGCCGAACCGGGAAGTTCGGTGATCACTGTTCAGCGTGGCTTTACGCTATGGGGTATTGCCGAGGCGAATTTTGGAAACGGCATCTTGTATGTGCAGATTTTCCAAGAAAACCGGGCCGATATTCGCGACCCCGATTTGATTTTCCCCGGCCAGATCTTTGCGCTGCCTGATCTTCCACGCACAGGCACTGCGCCCTGATCGCTCTGGCCATTTCCGGGATCGCCACTTAGGTAGTGGGCCAGACCGCCCGCTAGGATCATTCCATGCAAGCCAATACCCGTGCCGCAGGCCCAAGGCCCGCGGCTCATCAGCCAAGCCCGCTTCCCGAGACCGAAGGCGCGCGTGAACGCCGTTCGAGCTGGCGCACCTTGCGCAAGGTGGCGCCCTATCTTTGGCCCGAGGATAAGCCTTGGGTGAAAAACCGCGTTGTGGCGGCGTTGGCCTTTTTGCTCTTGGCCAAGCTGGTGGGTGTGGGCACGCCCTTTGTTTATAAAGCCGCCGTCGATGTCTTGACGGGCGAAGGGGCCAGCCCCGCTTGGCTGTTGGGGATGGGGGCCGTGGGCATCACGGTGGCCTATGGCGTGGCGCGCGCGGCCAATGTGGGCTTTCAGCAATTGCGCGATGCGGTCTTTGCCCGCGTGGCGCAAGCGGCCCTGCGCCAGCTTGCCCTTGAGACCTTTGAACATATCCATGCGCTGTCGCTGCGCTATCACATCACGCGCAAAACAGGCGGTCTGAGCCGGATCATCGAACGCGGTGTGAAGGGCGTGGATTTCTTGCTGCGCTTCATGCTTTTCTCGGTCGGCCCCTTGGTGCTGGAGCTTTTGCTGACCGGCATCATCTTGGCCTTGGTCTTCGATATCAGCTATCTGATCGTGCTTGTCGTCACCATCGGGCTGTATGTCTGGTTCACCTTTGCGGTGACCGAATGGCGCGTGAAGATCCGCAAGGAGATGAACGAGCAAGACACCGACGCCAACCAAAAGGCGATCGATAGCCTGTTCAACTATGAGACCGTAAAATATTTCGGTGCCGAAAAGCGCGAGGCGGCGCGCTATGATGGCGCGATGGAAGGTTATGAGCGCGCGGCGATCAAAACCTCGCTCTCCTTGGCTTTTCTGAACTTTGGGCAATCGGTGATCATCACCGCGGGGCTTGTGATCGTCATGGTCATGGCCGCCATCGGCGTGCAAGCGGGTGAATTGACGACGGGTGATTTCGTCATGGTCAACGCCTTCATGATCCAGATCACCATCCCGCTGAATTTTCTTGGCACGGTCTATCGCGAGATCCGCCAAAGCCTTGTCGACATGGGCGAGATGTTCGACCTTCTCGAGCAGCCGCAGGAGGTTCACGACAAGCCCGGCGCGCCCGCGCTTTCGGTCACGGGTGGCGCGGTTGTCTTCGAGGATGTGCGCTTTTCCTATGATCCGGCGCGCGCCATCCTCAAGGGGTTGAGCTTTAGCTTGAAACCGGGTGAGACAGTGGCGCTGGTCGGCCCCTCGGGGTCAGGCAAATCGACAATCGGCAAGCTTTTGTTCCGGTTCTACGATGTGACCGGTGGCGCGATCCGGATCGATGGGCAGGATTTGCGCGATGTGACGCAAGACAGCCTGCATGGTCAGATCGGCGTGGTGCCGCAAGACACGGTGCTGTTCAATGACACGATCCGCTACAATATCGGCTATGGCCGAGCAGGGGCGACGCAAGAAGAGATCGAGGGTGCCGCGCGCGCCGCACGCATCCATGATTTCATCGCGGCCTTGCCCGAAGGCTATGACACGCCTGTGGGTGAACGCGGCCTCAAGCTATCGGGTGGCGAGAAGCAGCGCGTGGGGATCGCGCGCACGCTGCTCAAAGATCCGCCCATCTTGTTGCTGGACGAGGCGACAAGCGCACTCGACAGCGAAACCGAGCGCGATATTCAGCATGAGTTGAAGATGATGGGCGAGGGGCGGTCGGTGATCACCATCGCGCATCGGCTTTCGACAGTCGTCGATGCCGATCAGATCATCGTGTTGGAAGCAGGTGAAATCGTCGAGCGCGGCACCCATGACGATTTGATTGCCAAGGGCGGACGCTATGCAACCATGTGGGCGCGCCAACAAGCCGAGGAAGAGACCTAATCGCAAATGCGGTCATCTGGCGCTGCAGGCGTGATGCGTATTTGGACAAAGGCGAAGGGCGAAGCACGGGGCAATGTGGATTGACCTTTGCCGCCAATGCATGCCACTGAAGGGCTGAATGCGGCCGCAGGGACGGAAGTTTCATGAAGGTCATCATCTGTGGCGCGGGTCAGGTCGGCTGGCAGATCGCGCGCCATCTTTCCGGCGAAAAGAACGATGTGACGGTGGTTGATAGCAACCCCGATCTGGTGCGCCGTGCGACCGATACGCTCGATGTGCAGGGGTTGACGGGCTTTGCCTCCTACCCCGATGTGCTGGAGCGTGCGGGTGCGCGCGATGCCGACATGATCATCGCGGCAACCTTTTCGGACGAGGTGAATATGGTGACCTGTCAGGTCGCCCATTCGGTTTTTGCCGTGCCGCGCAAGATCGCGCGTTTGCGTGCGCGCAGCTATCTGGATGCGATCTACTCCGATCTTTACCGGCGCGACCACCTGCCGATCGATGTGGTGATCTCGCCCGAGGAAGAGGTGGCGCAAGCGGCCCTTGCGCGCATCCGTTCGCCTGCGACCTTCGATACGGAAGATTTTCTGGCAGGCGATGCCAAGCTTTTGGGTATTCAACTCGACGCCGATTGCCCGGTACTGGAAACCCCGCTCAAGCAATTGTCCGAACTCTTCTCCACGCTGCGCGCCATTGTCGTGGGTATCCGCCGCGCGGGCAGCTTGTTCGTGCCGGAACCCGGCGATCAGCTTTTCGCGGGCGATCAGATCTATGTCTTTTCACATACGGTCGATGCCGGTCGCGCGCTTGAGATTTTCGGCAAGACCGCGCGCCTGCCCGAACGGGTCTTGATCGTGGGCGGTGGCAACGTGGGGCTGACGGTCGCGCGGGCGCTGGAATCAGGGCCAGAGCGGATGCGGGTGCGCGTGATCGAGAAATCGCGTGCGCGCGCCGAAGTGGCCGCAGATGCGCTTGAGCGTACCGTCGTGCTGCATGGCGATGGATTGGATGCCGAAATCCTGCGCGAGGCGGGTGTCGAACGGGTCGATGCGGTGCTGTGCGTGACCGACGACGACAAGACCAACCTGCTTGCATCTGTCCGAGCCAAGACCGCCGGGGCAAGCCTGTCGATCGCGTTGATCAATGATCCGACCTTGGTGCCGCTGATGCAGCCCCTGGGGATCGATGCCTATATCAACCCGCGTGCGACCACGGTCAGCTCGATCCTGCGCCATATCCGCCATGGGCGTGTGCGTGGTGTCTATTCGGTGGGCGACAGCGAGGCGGAGGTGATCGAGGCGCAGGTTCTGTCGACCTCGGCCATCGCCGGGCGGCAGATCCGCGATATCGATTTTCCCGAAGGCGTGCTTGTGGGCGCAGTGCAAAAGGGCGGCAAGGTGGTGCGGGCCTCGGGCTCGACCCGGATCGACGAGGGCGATGTGATCGTTCTTTTCGTGCTTGCCGCAGATGTGCCTGCGGTCGAGACGCTCCTTCAGGTCTCGATCGACTTTTTCTGACGCATGGCGCGCCCTGACCGCAGCCCCCCGATCTTCGTGAGCTTGCTTGTCGCGGCAGCCTTGGCAAGCTTGGTGCCGTCCTTTTACGGGGCAGCGGTCGGTGATTTCGACAATGCGCGGGTGTTTTTCTATTGCGGGCTATTGTTCGCGATCGCGGCCACCTTCATCGGTATTGCCGTGGCCACCACGCCGCGCAATCGGACCGAGCATCGCTATTTGTTGGGGCTGGTCTTGTCTTATTTCTGGCTTCCGGCGGTGCTGGCCCTGCCGATGGTGCAGGCCACCGATGATCGGCGTTTGATCGATATCTATTTCGACATGGCCTCGGCGCTGACGACGACGGGCGCGCCGATCTTTGCGCCGGCGCAGCTCGCCGATACCGTGCATCTATGGCGCGCCACGGTCGGATGGTTCGGGGGGTTGCTGATCTGGATCACCGCGCTGGCGGTGCTGGCGCCGCTCAATCTCGGCGGGTTCGAGGTGTCATCGGATGCGCGCCCCGGCACGCAAGGGGCCAGCCTGCGGGGGCAATTGGCCACGGTAACGGCCGCCGGGCGGCTGCGCCGGGCAGCGGCCCTGTTGATCCCCATCTATATGGGCCTGACCTTGGTGCTTGCGCTGGCGCTGACCATCGTGGGCGAGCGCCCCTTGTTTGCCGTCATGCATGCGATGTCGACACTCTCGACCTCGGGCATCAGCGCGGTGCGCGGGCCGCAAGATGGCGCGGCGGGATTGACCGGAGAGGTGCTGATCGCGCTGTTTTTCGTCTTTGCGCTGACGCGGCGCAGTTTTTCCAACGGGTTCAGCGCGGATTGGCTTGGCGTGATGTCGCGCGACCGCGAGCTGCGCTTGGCGATCTTTGTCGCCATCGTGCTGCCGAGTTTCTTGTTCATGCGCCATTGGTTGGCCGCTTTCGAGGGCAATGATCTCGACGATCTCGGCGGGGCCTTTGCCGCACTTTGGGGGGCGTTTTTCACGGTCTTGTCGTTTCTGACCACCACCGGCTTTGTGTCGGATAGCTGGGCGCAGGCGCGCAGCTGGTCGGGCCTGCCCACGCCGGGGCTGATTCTCGCCGGGCTTGTGATCATGGGGGGCGGTGTCGCCACGACCGCCGGCGGGCTGAAGCTGTTGCGGATCTATGCGCTTTACAAGCATGGCGCGCGCGAGATCGACCGGCTGATCCATCCCCATTCCGTGGCCGGAGCCGGGCGTTTGGGCAGACGCATCCGGCGCGAAGGCGCGTTTATCGCTTGGGTCTTTTTCATGTTGCTGTTGATCACCGTGGGTGCGGTGACCTTGGCCTTGGGAATGACCGGGCTTGATTTCGAGCAGGCCTTGATCTTGGCGCTTTCGGCGATCGCGACCGCGGGGCCTTTGGCCAATGTCGCGGGCGAGGCGCCGATTTCCTATATGGACCTTGGTGATCTTGCCAAATTCATCTTGGTTGCCGCGATGATCATCGGCCGGATGGAGACCTTGGTCTTTATCGCGGTTTTGAACCCGACCTTTTGGCGCACATAGCGCAGTGGCGCGATAAGATGCGGCAGAGGGTTGATCTTTTGGGTGAATTACCTGCACACAAGAGTCGACATTCGGCATGGACGGTTGCAAACTCAGCCGTGACACGCCATCCCAGCACAAGAAGGCGCACATAAAGATGGCCGAGACGAAACAAAATCTGCAAGACGCGTTTCTCAACCATGTCCGCAAGACAAAGGTTCCCGTGACGATCTTTTTGATCAACGGGGTCAAATTGCAGGGCGTGATTACCTGGTTTGATAATTTCTGCGTGCTGTTGCGCCGTGACGGGCAAAGCCAGCTTGTCTACAAGCATGCGATCTCGACCGTGATGCCCGCGCAACCCATCAGCCTTTATGATGGAGAAGAGTGACGCGCCAGCCCGTGTCCGATCACGGTGACGACGCGCAGGGCCAAGGGCCCATGCGCGCGCTCGTGCTTCATCCCGACCTGAAATCCGACCGTCACCGCCGCGATCCCGGACCCGCGCTGGAGGAGGCCGTTTCGCTTGCCGCCGCACTTCCCGATCTATTCGTGGTGGGGGCCGATATCGTGCGTTTGCCGCGCGCGCAGCCGGGGCTGTTGTTTGGCACAGGCAAGATCGCCGAAATCAAGGAACGGATCGCGGATCTTGAGGTCGGGCTGGTCTTGATCGACGGGCCGGTGACGCCGGTGCAGCAGCGCAATCTTGAAAAGGAATGGGGCGTCAAGCTGTTGGATCGCACCGGCCTGATCCTCGAGATTTTCGCCGACCGCGCCGCCACCCGCGAGGGGGTTTTGCAGGTCGAGCTTGCCGCGCTGAGCTATCAGCGCACAAGGCTGGTGCGTGCGTGGACCCACCTCGAGCGGCAACGCGGCGGGCTTGGTTTCGTGGGTGGCCCCGGCGAGACCCAGATCGAGGCCGACCGCCGCGCGATCGACGAGGCGGTGACGCGTATCCGCCGACAATTGGCCAGCGTCGTGAAAACCCGTGAATTGCATCGCAAGGCGCGCAAAAAGGTGCCTTACCCGATCGTGGCGTTGGTGGGCTACACCAATGCGGGCAAATCGACGCTGTTCAACCGGCTGACCGGGGCCGAAGTTTTGGCCAAGGACATGCTCTTTGCCACCCTCGACCCGACGATGCGCGCCGTGCGGCTGCCCGATGGCACCGATATCATCCTGTCCGATACGGTGGGTTTCATCTCGGATCTGCCGACGCAGCTTGTCGCGGCCTTTCGCGCCACCTTGGAAGAGGTGCTGGATGCCGATCTGATCTGCCATGTGCGCGATATCAGCCATGCCGAGACCGAGGAACAAGCCACAGATGTCGCAACGATCTTGCGCGAGTTGGGCGTGCCCGAGACCGCGCCGATGATCGAGGTTTGGAACAAGATCGACCGCCTGCCCGATGAACAGGCCGACGCGGTCAGTGCGATGGCAAACCGGCGCGAGGCGGTTTTCGCGGTCTCTGCGCTGACGGGGGCGGGCCTTTCGCCCATGTTGGCCGCAATCGCACAGACACTGTCCCCCCCGCGCATGTTGGCCGACGTCAGCTTGCCCCATGATGATGGTCGACGCCGCGCCTGGCTTTATGGCCAAGGTGTCGTTACCGGGGAGGTCGTGGGCGAGGATGAAACCGTCCTGCGCGTGCATTGGACCGCGCGTCAGGCCGAGGCGTTTTCGCGCCTTTGACCCCCTTTCATCGCGGGCCAATTGCGGTATGACGGGGCGCTTTTCGACAGGGGGTAGGGCAACCATGACCGCAAGGGTCACATTTCGGGTCGATGCCACATCGGGCAAGGCGCGCTTGGGCGTGATCGACACGCCGCGCGGCGCTATCCGCACACCTGCCTTCATGCCCGTGGGCACGGCCGCAACCGTTAAGGCGATGCTGCCTGAAAGCGTGGCGGCGACCGGTGCCGATATTCTGCTGGGCAACACCTATCACCTGATGCTGCGCCCCACCGCCGAGCGGATCGCGCGGCTCGGCGGGCTGCATCGCTTCATGAATTGGGACAAGCCGATCCTGACCGACTCGGGCGGGTTTCAGGTGATGAGCTTGGCGGAGCTGCGCAAGCTGACCGAGGACGGGGTTGAGTTTCGCAGTCATATCGACGGCTCGAAACACATGCTCAGCCCCGAGCGGTCGATGGAGATACAAAAGCTTTTGGGCTCGGACATCGTGATGTGTTTCGATGAATGCCCCGCATTGCCCGCCGATCGCGCGCGCATTGCCGAAAGCATGCAGTTGTCGATGCGATGGGCGGCACGCTCCAAGGAGGCCTTTGGCGACAGGCCGGGACATGCGCTTTTCGGGATTCAGCAAGGTGGGTTGGAACGCGATCTGCGCGCGCAATCGGCCGAGGCGCTCAGGGATATCGGTTTTGATGGTTATGCCGTGGGCGGCTTGGCCGTGGGCGAGGGGCAGGAGGCGATGTTCGGCGTTCTCGATTACGCCCCCGATATGCTGCCCGCCGACAAGCCGCGCTACCTGATGGGGGTGGGCAAGCCCGACGATATCGTGGGGGCCGTGGCGCGCGGCATCGACATGATGGATTGCGTCCTGCCCTCGCGCTCAGGGCGCACGGGGCAGGCTTGGACGCGCATGGGTCAAATCAATATCAAGAATGCCCGCCACGCCGATGATCCGCGCCCCTTGGACGAGGATTGCACATGCCCGGCCTGTCGCGGCTATAGCCGGGCCTATCTCCACCACGTCTTCCGCGCGGGCGAGATGATTTCGGGCATGCTGCTGACATGGCACAATTTGCACTATTATCAGGAACTCATGGATGGCATGCGCGCGGCCATCGCCGAGGATCGCTTTGCCGCCTTCGAGGCCGATTTCCACGCCCGCCGCGCGCAGGGCGATATCGCGCCGATCGGCTAACTGGGTGGGATCGGTTGACGAGTGACGACCCGCGGTCCGTTGTAGGCCGGGTGTGGTCCCGCAACAGATGCGAGCAGCATTTCAACGCCATTTCCGCTGGGCTCATGCGCGCGAACATAGGGGGCTATTTCGGTCAGACCGAAAAAATTGCGCGCACGATGGCTTCGGTACATGCGGTAGCCGTGGACGCTGAAGAGATTGAAGTACTGCTCCAGTGTTTCACCATGTAACATCTGATGAGTACCAAATTCGAACAGGATGTTATGAATACGCCGTGACGCGATTGCTTCCGCCGCGCCTCTAAAAACTGCAGCCTCATAACCCTCGACGTCAACCTTCATGAAGTCGACATGGGACAAGCCAAGTCGCGCGATTTCATCGTCGATGCGGATTTGAGGTACAGTGATTGATTGCGATAACTCTACAACGCGGTGACCAAGATCGCTTGCAGCGTTTCGCACTGAGGCCAGTGTCGTAACGGCGCTGTCGAAATGGATCTTTACCTGCTCGGTGCTGTCGCCTACCGCAGCTTCCCGGATATCGTTGTCGGCGCATAGAGATGACAGAATATTGTTGTTCCGACGTCTCAGTTGCGCTGCATTGGCAGGCATCGGTTCAGCCATCAGATGAAATCTTGTTCTTGAGCCGAAGATCCGGAGGTAAGCTTCTGACCATAGGCCGACATTGGCACCCACATCGATGCTGACCAATCCATCCCTTTGCCACAAGAATGGCACTAACGGAAATATCTCAAGCAGTTGAAGCTTTGGGATATGGTGATTTAGTTCGAAAAACCGGGAAGAGTTCATGGCGCTCGCCCTCAAAGACCGTTTACACATCCACGAGCTTGAGACTTTCGTCAGAGAAGTCAATGTCGTCTGGCCTTCGAGGCCGATTTCCACGCCCGCCGCGCGCAGGGCGATATCGCGCCGATATCGTGATCAGAAAGATCAGGGAAGCGTCAGCCTGATGGAAAGGCGCTCCACCGCCGCGCGATCCGCGGGGCCGAGGGCTTGGCTGTCGATGGTCAGCGCGTGCAACCGCATAACTTGGTCGCTGGCCAAGCGCATCTCTGCATCGGTTGCGGGGCGGTCGGGTCTGACGAAGCTCGCGACGCTGCGCGAGTCGTGATCGCGCCACGCGACAGTGAACCCAAAGCTTAGCCCGTGATCGCGCGCAGCGTTGAGGACGCTTTGCCCAGCTTCATCGTTATCGGGCAAGTCTTCCCAGCGGATCGTCCCCGTCTGCCGCAAGCCCCAACGCACAGTGGGGTCATGCATGACCATGCCGTCGCGGCTATAGGTTTCGATCCATCGTTGATCATAGGTCTGCAGCAAGAACCGCGGCGAAGTGAATCGGATATGCAGGGCGATCGCAAAGCCCGTTGGATAGGCCTTGGTGAGCTCTTGCAGCAGACTGCCAAAATCCGTGGTCATCGTGTTACGCCTCCATGCGCCCATTTGTGGCGAAAGCGGGAGATGTTTGATTTGATGCGATCGTGCCATAAAGTAGCAAGCGTTGGCAAAGCGTCATCTTCCAAAAGGACGAAGCGGGATTTGGGTCACACAGTGCGGGAGCAGGAGGTTTTGGCGGCTGCGACGGCAGGGTACTTCATGGCGATCCGGGTTGGCTTTGGTTTTCCGCAAGCCGAGTATAACAAGTTTCCCGAAGCTTGGGTCGCGGAGTATACGCGCGACGGCTTGATGATCGAAGATCCGGTCATGCGATGGGTCTATCGCAATGTCGGCGCGGTGCGTTGGAGCGAACTGACATTGGCCGACAGCTCTGGCGTGTTGGCGCGCGCAGCCCATCACGGTTTGAGACATGGATTGAGCATTTCATGCCAAGATGCTGATGGCGCCTTTCGCAGCTTCGGCAGCTTTGCCCGGCCGGATCGTGAATTTCACGATGAAGAGGTGGCGGCCCTTTGCGATGTCATGGACTGGCGACACAACAACAGCAAGCCGTTGGTCCAGTTGACGGCGGCCGAGCGTGAAGCCCTTGGCCTTGTGCGTGATGGCCTGTTGTTGAAAGAAATCGCGCGCGAACTGGGCATCTCAGAGACTGCGGTCAAACAAAGGCTGAAAAACGCGCGAATCAAGCTGAAGGCGCGCAATGGCAGCCATGCTGTGTCAATCGCGGTCAAGGCATCCTTGATTTGATGCAACCACCCGGCGCGGTGATGTGCGATGCGCGCAAGCCACCGCGCCGACCTGCTGCGCCTTGGTTCGAAAAATTCATCCGATCACGCAAGCCAGCTCGTTTCGTAAACAAGTTATTAACGAGCCTGTCCGATGGTTGAACTCCGTTAACCTGCGCGGAGTAAACCTTATGTACAATGTGACTTTCGATTTCTCTGACTTTCACCGACACGGCCGGGCATTCTATGACTTCCTCGCGTTGCGAAAATGCTTTTTCGTGGACGAGCTGGGCTGGGACATCCCCCATGATGGCCATGTCGAGATGGATCAATACGACACGCCGCAGGCGCGATATTCGGTCGTTGTGCTGGATGGCGCGGTGATTGGTGGCGCGCGGACCATGCCGACCACGGCCAAATGGGGTAAAAATGGGTATATGTTGGGCGACGCCGTCGCTGGCCTGCTGCCCGGTATTCCGCGCGATATCCTGCATGAGGCACCTTGCAGCGCGCAGATTTGGGAATGCACGCGGTTGGTCATGTCACACAGTGTCACGAATCGGGATGACCGTGCGCGATGCCTTGCGCTGATTGTCGAAGGGTTGGCGCGTGCGGCGCATCATGGCGGGGCAGAGCGTTTGATCTCTCTCTCGCCATTGACGCTCGAGCGCGCGCTACGCCAATTGGGCTGGGATACAGTGCGGATCGGTGAGCCCTATTTGAACACGGGCGATGGTCGCCGCTACGCGGTGTTGAGCATGTCGGCCACCAAGCCTCTTGTTCAAACCAGCGTTGCGGCCTGATCGAAAGGGCAGGGCGAAAACCGCCGACGCCCTGCCTTTTTCGACTCATGCACAGCATTTTGTGGCTGCAGGGTGCAATTCACACCAAACCTCCCTTGCGCCGGGGCGCTGACCGGCGCAGCATTGGTAGTAACGCATGGTGGGTGGTGGTTGAAACCCGCCGCTCGGTGCACCAAATTAAGATCCTTACCGGATCGGTCCCGCGCGGCTGCCCAGACAGAGCCGGCACCGGTGCCAAGACCAAGGAAGGCGATTGCCAAGTGACCCAAGATACGTTCCCCGTTCTGCCGCTGCGCGACATCGTCGTGTTCCCGCATATGATCGTGCCGCTTTTCGTCGGCCGCGAGAAATCGGTGCGCGCGCTTGAAGAGGTGATGCAGGACGACAAGCAGATATTGCTCTCCAGCCAGATCGACCCGGCCGTCGACGACCCTGACAGTGACGGGATCTATCGCACTGGCGTCTTGGCCAATGTGCTGCAATTGCTCAAGCTGCCCGATGGAACGGTCAAGGTGCTGGTCGAGGGGCGTCGCCGCGTCATCATCGAAGACTTCCTGCCCAATGACAGCTATTTCGAGGCCCGCGTGGGCGCGCTGGAAGAGACACCCGGCGATGCCGCCTCTGTGCGTGCCATGATCGGCGCGGTCGCCGAGGAGTTCGAGAAATACGCCAAGGTCAAAAAGAACATTCCCGAAGATGCGCTGACCTCGGTTGCCGAGGCGGGTGATCCCGCCAAGCTGGCCGATCTGGTCTCGGGGCATCTTGGCATCAGCGTCGGCCAAAAGCAGGAGCTTTTGGAAACCCTCGACGTGGCCGAGCGTCTGGAAAAGGTCTATGGCCTGATGCAGGGCGAAATGTCGGTTTTGCAGGTCGAGAAAAAGATCAAAAGCCGCGTCAAGAACCAGATGGAGCGCACGCAGCGCGAATACTATCTCAACGAACAGATGAAGGCGATCCAACGCGAGTTGGGCGATGGCGACGAGGGCGGCGAGGTGGCCGAACTCGAAGAGCGCATCAATGCCACCAAGCTGTCCAAAGAGGCGCGCGAGAAAGCCGATGCCGAGCTGAAAAAGCTCAAGAACATGTCACCCATGTCGGCCGAGGCGACGGTGGTGCGCAATTACCTCGACTGGATC
>Ga0209137_1000625_pt1 | contig 36851 bp, 8 predicted proteins | sample SaaInl5LU_22_DNA_FD_184642 | JGI IMG/M metagenome (GOLD analysis project Ga0209137, IMG submission 184642) | Marine microbial communities from expanding oxygen minimum zones in the Saanich Inlet - ESP_105LU_22_DNA (SPAdes) (version 2) | ecosystem: Environmental > Aquatic > Marine > Intertidal...
CCTGGCCATTTTGTTGATCGAGCACTGCTTGGGTTTGCGCCAAGTCAGCTTCGAGAACCTCAGCCTCTTCATGAAGAAGGTTGAGTTGGGCGCTCTCTTCAGAAGAGCGACCGAACTGACGTCCCTGCATCATCTTTACGATCAGCTCCAGATGATCGATACGGACCTGCTTGTGATGATTTGCCGCTTTCAGCGTTGTGATCTGGGTATCTTTCTGTACCGCTTGTTCCATCATTGCTGCAAGCATCTGCTTGAGCAATATGGGGTCATCGGGTAACTGATCAGGTGCTAGTTTCATGGCGTGGATTATACCATGACGGTGGACCCTCCGATGGCCGGTGACCGGGTTTAAAGCAGCAGCTGTCGTTTGACTGTTCGCTTCGTAATGCGCCAGTCGATACCCTCAAGCAACATTGATAGTTCAGCCTGTGTCAGTTGTACTTGTCCATTCTGCGCGCCCGGCCAGACAAAGCGACCTTCATCGAGGAACTTGTAAAAGAGGCAGAGCCCCTGACCATCCCACCAGAGGACTTTGATTCGGTTACCGCTGCGGCCTCTGAACACAAAGACATGGCCGCTTGTAGGATCTCGATCGAGCGTAGACTGAACCAGGTTAGCTAAACCGATGAACCCTTTGCGCATATCAGTATGACCCGCAGCGAGCCAGATCTGTGTGCCCAAGGGTAGCCCGATCATCGAAGCACCTCGAGCATCATTTTAAGATCGGCACCACTTAACCCAGTTAATTCCACTGTTACACCCGACTCGAATTCAAGCGTAGCCCTCAGACATGGTAAGGACTCCTGTCTGTGCATAGACTTAGTCGGTAGCGATAGCGTCGAGCACGTCTCATCAGCTATTTTGACCGGCAATAAAACGGCAGCATCGTCGGAGCCGTCTCGCCAAGACGCCCCGTTCTGGTATTCGCGGATCCAGCGTGTGAGCTGGTTCTGATTAACGTTGTGACGACGAGCTACTTCAGCGATTGGCCGGCCCGACTCAAGCGCAGCCTTAACCATAGAGACCTTCTGATACGACTTGAACGAGCGGCGCGGCAAGTGAGCATGATTATTCATTTAAGTTCCCATCTAAAATTAGATGGGCATCTAAACACGGGCGTTTAGTTTCGGGCAGGGTGTGCTGGGTGGACGCTTACGTACTAACCGAGGGGAAAGGTCATATGCTAAGAACCAGGCTACAGCTAAACCGATAGGCTTAGCAAAGCTGAAGCGTTGCGCCTGACCCGTTTCTTAGAAAGCGGCGGTAATCCAGAAATAAAAAAACCGCCAGCTGGCGGTTTAAGATTGCAGATCAGGTTTATTACTCTGCAGCTTCACCACCGGCTTGTGCTTGCTTCTGCATCTCTGCTTTTGCATTGGCTACCTGATCAGCCAGATTTGAAAAAGCACCCAGAGACATGCAAACCCGGTAAGAAGGAGACATCTTCGCTTGGTTCTCTTTCATATCCACCGCATCAATACGAGCGAAATCCAAACGCGCAATTCCTTGAAAAACGCTAACGTTAACCAATTGATCAACAAACAAATCTTTCATTTTATATTCCTACAGTTATATTGACAGCCGCTATTTGAACCAAAAAGAAGTCATCAATTCAGGCCCATTTAGCTGCATTGATAAAGCAACCCAGCTTATAATTTTTCCACAAGTTCAATCTGTTTAGGTAAGCAGACTGAGTGTAAGTCATATCGGTCGACAGCAGTTTGCCGCGCCCGCTTGCGCACTTCTGAGTTTTCCTGCCCTAAAACCTCTGATACCTTCGCCGCTAATGCTTGCGGATCAAAAAAGTCCACTAGCCAACCGTTCTCCCCATCCTCGATCACTTCGACGACGGGTGCTGTATCAGAAGCTATCACCGGAGCACCCATACTCATGGCCTCAATCATAGACCAAGAGAGTACAAATGGATAAGTCAGATAAACATGTGCAGATGAAATTTGTATAGCCGATTTGTAAACCGGATAAGGGACATTCCCTAAAAAATGCACTCGTTTTCGATCAATCTTATCGATAACCTCATTCAGATAAATCTCTTTCCAACTGCCGTTTTTGGGGGCAGCACCGTAAGAGACACCATCACCACCAATTAAAACCACCTCTACCTCAGGGTTATCAGTTAACAGCTTTGGAAGGCAACGCATAAATTGATGATATCCCCTATTGGGCTCAAGGTTACGATTTACAAAGGTAACAACTTGTTGTTTTTTTGTGAGTTCGATTTCATAGCCATCGACTGTTCTAGTCTTTAGTACCGCGTTGTCATCGGGTACCAATGCTTCCGTATCAACTCCATCATGAACAACTGAAATCTTTTCCAAAAACTCATCTGGAACCGTCGATCGCTGCCACAAAGTGGGAGATATGCCAGCATCCATTCCGATGAGATTCATTAAGTTGTTGGTATTTTTGATGTGCAGACGGCATCGTCCCGAGAATGCAGGCGTCGGAAACTCCGGATCAAACCCTACATCTTTCCCCTCAGCGCCATAGAAAAACTCTACGAAATGGAGTTGTTTGGCGTCAGGCCAAACTTCACGCAGCAATAATGCTTCCCCCCAGCCAGGGTGCGCGCAAATGACATCTGGTGTAAAACCGCCTTTTTGAAGTTCTAGACAGGCCTCAGCACAGGCTTCTGCACGAATCACTTTAGCTTCGTAATCCACAACCCAGGGATGGATCGCTTTAGTGGTTCCGCGCTTAGCTTTGTATTGCACGTACTCGATGTCGGTAAGGGTACGGTTGGCCATACCCACAGCTACAACCCGATGACCTCGCTTGGCTAGAGCAGGCGCCAGATGTTTGTACTGGCCTGGAAAATTCTGGTGAACGAAAAGTATATTCACTCGCCCTCCTTTTTTGGCAGACCTAAGATCCCAACTTTCAGTAACCAAGAAACTACTTGCCGAGCACGTAGCTCGGAAGAACCGCCGAACTCATGGATCAACGTCCCAACCTGCTTCGGTTTGCCCTTCAAAAGCTTTTGCACGACTTTAGAGTACTCACCAAACGTTGGCAGTACATACTTCGCGAAACTATGAACACCACTGGCTGTAAGAGCTGTGAATTGAGCTCGATCTACTTTGTTATACAAAATGATATCGAGGGTATCGTGCAGTATCTCGGTCGGGTAGCACTTATAAAGCGCGAATGGGTCGGGTTTGTGCGGTGGTTGCGAGAGCGGGTTCTCGCCAAAACCTGAACGATCGAACTCTCGACGCAGATCAAGCTCAGTCCAGAGCTCCTCGTAGCGCTTTATGACCTGAGACCACTCATAAATGTTCTTCACGCGCTCGCGGGCAGCTTGGCCCACTCGCGATCTAAGATCGGCATCCTTGCTAAGCGTGATTAGATAGCTAGCGACCTCCGCAACATCAACGCTGATCAATTCACAGGTGTGTCCGCAGTACATATCGTACGAATCCACGCCCAGATCATAACGCTGTGCAAAATCAACACCATCACCTGGTGGCGGCATGACTGTTCTAGCACGAAAGCCGGTCACGCCATGCTCAATGGTATCTTTATAGCCATTCCAATCGCTGACGACTGAAGGTAGTCCAGCAGCCATCGCCTCTATCGGGGTCAGCCCAAAAGTCTCCTGTATGTTATCCGAGAGCGAAACAAAGATATCGGCAGCGGCCCACGCCGAACTACGTTCAGCAGCTACGCGTCCATCTACGATCACCATGTTGACATCTGGACTCACCAACGCCGCATATTCATTGAATGCGGCCTCTATGCTTTCATTCGCATACCACCCACATTGGACGAGGGTGACCTGTTTATTCTCATCACGTAAGGCCTCAGCTAATAATTGGGCACCCTGCAACATCGGATGCGGGTGAGCTTTGGCGTGGAACGAAAGTCGTCCAGAGAAGAGCAAAACGACTTGGTCGCTATCAATGCCCAATTTTTCGCGAGATGCTTCTCGCTCCTCGGGTGTAAACTGAAAATCCTTGCTATGAACGCCTAGGGGGATCACCGGCAGCTGCGGTAGCTCAAACCTTGTCGCGCCTAACTTCCAGCGCAGAAACTCAGCTTGGGGTTCAAGAATTTCATTGACCGAGTCTCGAACAGCGGTTGACGTACAAATCATCGCATCCCAACTTCTAGCGGGAGAGGTAAGCAATTGAGCTATATCTTCCATGACGCGATGGCTCGCTGTGGTGTGTGTAACGCCACAAATAGAATAGTTTGCTTCGCCAGACCTGAGTCTTCTCCAGGCAAATTCACTAATCCCTGGAGTAGGTAGATAGAGAACGCTGGTATCGAGATCGGCAAAGCGCTCATATTCAACACAAGTAATCTCTCCCGTGTGCCCTCTCTCACGTGCCAACTTTTTTGCAAGGTTGCTATCACCCGAATTCGGAGTCAGAAATGTGATGGCACGCTGATTGAAGCGATCTAGAAAGGCTCTCAAAAATGCCTCACCAGCAGAATGGCGCCCCATCAATTTGGCGCTTCCGGTCGAGTAGCCCTCTGGGGTATAAAAAACAGTAGGACGCAATCTGCGTCCCACTGGAATGTCGCTAATCAAATTATCGAAACTCACGATTTATCGGCTGTAATCAACTCATTCGAAACCGGAATTTTAAAATCTCCGCTCAGTATGCCTAAGTTCTCAGGCGAGAGTGCTCCCAGCGCCCCCAGCAAACGGTAGGCGGCGATGCGAGTGTCGAACTCCGCATTTATTTTATTCGCTAAAACGCCATAGTATTCAACCTCGGCATCCAACGCACCCATTGCTGTCTCCTTACCTGCATCACGAAGGCGCTTACGGTCACGCATTACGCTCTGCGAAATTTTGACTGCATTCTCTAACAACTCTAAACGCTCTTTCCCGTTTTCAACCTGATTCCAGGTGGTCTGTACCTGCTGCTTAAAGTTGTTTCTCGCCGCTATAGCACGCTGCAGAGAAGCATCGTGTTGGGCCAAAGAGGACTCCGCTTTGTGGAACTCCTCCCCGGCGATTGAGAACGACCAACTGAAACGCAGCCCCAGAGAGAACTCTTCTTTATTGTTAACACCGCCTTTGTGGTATTCCCGACTTGCCCGTCCGACAAGATCAAGCTTCGGCAGAATAGAGGCGTCCGCTGCTGTGACTTGTGCCATTGCCTGATCCGCAGACGCCAGCGCAGCGAGAATCTCGGGGTTCTTCTCCGCGTACTCATTCAAAGCTGTTTCAAGAGTCGCCGGTATCAGCTCCTCAGGCACGCCAACATTCTGAATTGAGAAGAGATCAGCTGGACGCCCAAACAGCTGTTCATAAGTTGCAAGGACATCGCGTAATTGCTGGTTGTAGAAGACACTGCGTTCCCTTACAACCTGAAGGCGCGTCTCCGCCTGTAGCGCATCAACTTCTATGCCTCCGCCAGCTGCCACTCTCTTACTCTCTAAATCTAACTGTTCACGCGTAGACTTCTCATTCTGTTCAGCAAGATCAATTAGTGTCACGAAGCGAGCCACCTGAAGGTATGCAGTGATTCCTTGAAGTAAGATCTGCTGGGTAGTTTGAGCAGCCAGATGCTCCTCCCTAACAAGGCCTGCCTCAGCACCATTCACAGCGCCGCTGATACGACCGAAATGGATCAGCGGCTGTTCAACACGGAGTGACGCATTCTTGTAACTTACCTCACTCCACGAAGTATCCCCAACGGCGCTACGATCCGTCACAATTGCTGGGTCATCCCAAGCGCGGCTCTCGACGTGCTCTCGGCCAGCGCCACCATCAACAAATACTCTCGCAAAATATCCAGATTGAGTTGCTTTAACATTAGATTCTGCACTATCTACCGTGTAGGCAGCTGCTTTTAGTATTGGATGAGTCTCTAGTAGGGTTTTGAGCTCTCTCTCGAGTGGAGCTGCCTGTGCGCTCGGCGCAAGCACCGTTGCCAACGCTACGCTCAATATTGATTTTCCGAATTTGAAATTAGTTTTCATTACGAGCTTCCTTTTTTCACCCTACGTTTCTTGCAGCGCTTCTTGTTTAATTCTGAGGATTGGACGAATCAATGCCCAAAGCACTGACTGAGTATCAACCTTAATGTTGACCTCTCCAACCATTCCGGGACTGATTGTCATTGCGGATGGGTCCTCACCGATATAACCCTTATCGGTAACTATCACCACGCGATAATACTGTGTGTTGTCTTGTTCAACCGTTGTATCAGCGGCTATTGCCTCAACCCGACCACTGAGGCCGCCGTATCGGTAGAAATCGTAAGCGGATACCTTAACCAAGGCCTCCTGATTCTCTACAACAAATCCGCGATCACTCGGGGAAAGCCGTGCCTCAACCACTAACCGCTCATTCTCGGGGACGATTTCCATCACCGCTTCACCGGGCTTAACCACGTTACCGATTGACTGATACTTGACGTTCTTTATAAAACCATCAATTGGTGAATAAACTGTTGCACGCGTCTCCTGTTCGTCAGCCTTGGCAAGCTCTTGCGTCAGGCTAGCGATACGGCGCTCAACTTCACCGAGCTCATCGGAGGCACGACGACGAAAACGCGCTGCCTCTTCTCGCTCCCGGCTCTGCGCCTGAGCTACCTGAGCCTCTGCACCCTGAATAGCCTCTCGTGTAGTTGCTATATCGCCACGCAACTGTGAGACAGCACTTCGCCGCTCATTATGCTCAATCTGTGAGACCAGCTTATCCTTAATCAGCGACTCTGAGATCTGCAACTGTTCGCGAGCCAACGAGAGCGAGGACTGCTGAGATGCTAGGCGAGCACTAAGCTCCGACACACGCTTCTCTGCCTGGCGCTGTTGATCACGCAGCGAAGCGCTGGTCTCTTTCAGTTCGTCCATCCGGGTGCGAAAAGTAAAGAGCTCCGCTTGGGCCGATTCCGTTAAACGCGAATCGACGTTTTCGAAGGACTCCAGCGGCTTCATATTAACTTCTGCCAACAGGCGCGCCTTGGCGAACTCAAGAGATCCTAAGCGGGCTCGCATCTCTTCAATATTCGCACCACCCGTGGCTAGGTCCAGCTCCAGAAGTGGTTCACCCGCTTTAACTTGCTGGTTCTCACGCACGTAGAGCTTTTCTATGATGCCACCCTCTAAGTGCTGGATCACCTTAACTTTATCAGATGGAATGACCTTACCCGTTGCAGTGACAACGCGATCCACCTGAGCGAAGTATGCCCAAGCAAGGAAGGCAAGTGCAATTAACATAAAGCGCAGTTCTAGCTTGCGCCATCTTGGCTGTCCTTCCTGCTGCAGCAATCGATCAAGCGCGTTCATGCCGCACCTCCCTGCACTGCGTTAACGGGTGCAAACCCTATTTTCGGAAGCACCGCTGCAGCTTGCCCAGCCAAAGCAACCTTACCCTTGTCCATAACAACGATTCCATCGCAGTTCTTAAGCACCTCGGGACTGTGGGTCACCATGATTACCGTGTGATCCTTGGCCAGCTCTTTCATGCTTGCAACGAACGCGCGCTCCGCATCGACATCAAGATCGGATGTAGGCTCATCGAACAGCAGAATAGGCGGATCATTGATTAGGCTTTGGGCGATCGCAATTCGCTTGCGCTGACCACTGGAGAAACGTGAACCCGCTTCTCCAACATCCGTATCAAAACCCTCGGGCAGTGAAACGATAAAATCATATGCCACTGCACGTTTGCAGGCAGTAATAATTGACTCATCGCTCGGTTCGGCAGCACCTAGAATCAGGTTATCTTTGATTGATCCCAGCACAAGTCGAGGCTGCTGCGGCAGATAACCGATCCAACGCGCCAAATCTACCTGACCGAACTGTTTGATATCGGCCCCGTCGATCAAAATCTGTCCATGCTCTGCTGTGTACAGACCACGGATCAACTTCAAAAGAGTTGTTTTACCCGAGCCATTTGCGCCAACAATCGCGTGTAACCCGCCGACACCTAGCCTACCAGATACTTCCGCTATCTGCGGATCGGAAGACCCAGGATAGCTAAACACAACCTTGTCGAATTTAATCTCCCCTTTAGGACGTTCCAAGCTGACCGGCGCATGTAGGGGTTCTATTTCGATCGAGAATAGCTCTGACATACGCCTACGTGCAGACTTGTACTGACCAAAACTACGCCACTGAGACACCAGTTGCACCATAGGGCCGACCAGTTTTCCAGTAAGTATATTTGCAGCAATCAGCGCCCCCATCGACATCTGCTGCTGCAGAATAACAATGGCACCGTAGCTAGTCATCAGTACTGTGGCCGCGATCGTCATTGCCTGAGAGATATCTCTAAAACGATCTGAATCAGCACTTCGATCTAATGCTTCGCGCATCCAGTTAGCGTAGTTCTCTTGCCAACGGTTGTTGATCGACTCTTTATCGCCCGATGCTTTGATCTGCATACGAGATGCTGAAATCTCACCCAACATGGTGTCACGCGCAACCACCCGCTCCTTCTCTACTTCAGCAGCATTGCGGATAACCCGTTCGGACCACCACGCCAAGCAGGAGAATGCGACAACGATTGCTATCCCAACCGGCAGGAGTGGCGGTGCAATGACCGCTATCAACATAAGAGAGAGGAAGGTGAACGGCAGGTCAATCAACAGCAGCGCGGGCGAACCTGTTGTTGTCGTTCTGATTAGTTCGACATCACGGAACATCGACTGCCAAAACGCTGGTGGACGTTTCTCCAACTCTAACGCTGGCAATTGCGTCAAGCGTTCATAAACGCCGCGAGCTATTGCGACTTCTACCTGTGCACCGACCCTGCGCATGACTGCAGCGCGGCCATTGCGCAGCACAAAGTCAAACACTATAGCCACCGCCATGCCCATAGCAAGTGCAGTTAGCGTCGAGTCCCCACCCTTTGCAACCACGCGGTCATATACCTGTAGCGCAAAAATTGAAGAAAACAAACCGATGATATTTATCACCAGCGCCAGCCCTAACGCCTGGTAGTAAGCTGGTTTAAGCGGCTTAAACAGCCGCTTGAACCAGTCCTCCCCGGCAAAGCCAAGAGTAGTTTGCATCCTTAAACTATCCTTAGCTCAACGTTGGTGTTAGGTCGGTCGCTACGTAGACATCGTTTGTGCTGTCGTAGTAGACGCTGAACGAGTCGCTGCCACCGTTGATGGTTGTGTTATCACCGGTATCAGCGAAACCAACCAACTCAAGTGCATCAGAACCTGCCGTACTATCCACCACCAACAGTTTCTTACCTTGGTAAGTTGTGTTGTCGGCGATGTTGTTCGCGCTGGTTACAAAGTCACCAATGTTGGTGCCATCCAACTTGATGCTCTGATCGCCATCGGCAAGTTCGAAGATCTCGACATTGTCGATATTAGCCAACGTGCTCGCCGTGAAGTCGAGTGCTTCACTGACAACAAACTGGATCATGTCGGTGCCGCCTTCGCCGTTGACGTAATCAACAGAGTCACTGGCAAATTGGATCAGATCATCACCGTTACCACCATACTGATAGTCGATACCCGTGCCGCCGATGATAGTATCGTTACCATTAGAACCAGCGATAGTATCGTTACCTTCTCCACCCTCTAGATACATATCGACAGAAGCATTTGCTCTCAATGTATCATTGCCAGAGCCGGCGATGATGCCCTCAACTTCGCTGTAATAAACACGCCCAGTAGATGTGAAAATTACTTGTTGAGAAGTATTGTTACCATAGAACCAGTAAGCACTTAAGTTACCTGTTTCAGCTGACATATCCAAAATATCCATGCCAGCACCACCATATACATAATCGTATGATGTATCCATGGAGATAACAAAGAAGTCATCACCATCTCCGCCATACAAACTATCTGTACCTGCGCCGTCTGCTATTGTGTCATTTCCAGCATTGCCTGAGATAACGTTGTTATTGTCATCACCTGTCAACGTATCAGCGGCAGAACCACCAGTAACGTTCTCGAAGTTGGTTGCAGAGTCTGTACCACCCAGGCCGTCAGCTACGGTAGTTACCGCACCAATATTCGCTGCAATACTGAAGTTAATAGCCGCGGTAGACTGGCTGAAGTCGAGAGTATCAGTACCATCAGCGCCATCTAGGGTGTCGTCGCCTAAGCCACCACCAAAGATGTCAGAACCTGTACCACCGGTCATGACATCATTACCTGCAGTACCCAACACACCTTCGATGTTGCTAATGGTGTCGTTACCCAAATTCAAGTCATTAATTGAAATCGAGTAACCGCCACTGAAGTCAATCGTAACAGCTGCCGCCGCTCCAGAGAGGTCAATGACGTCGATACCAGCCCCGCCATCAATGACGTCGTCACCTGCACCACCATCGATGGTATCGCTGCCCGAACCACCGGTGATGGTGTCGACGCCTAAACCGCCAGAGAGGTAGTTATTGCCACTTTGGCCATTAATGGTGTCGTCACCGTCTTCGCCGTATACAGAGTCGTTACCGGCGCCAGCATTTAGTGTGTCATTACCAAGGCCACCATGAATGGTGTCTTGATCATTACCGCCCTCGATGTAGTCATTACCAGAACCACCTGAGATAGTATCGTTACCACTATGGCCATAAATTGAGTCATCACCTGCACCACCGATAAGCGTGTCAGCATGTGCGTAATAACCAGAACCTTGCAGGTTATCGTTTCCGCCGCTTCCATCAATATAGACGGCACCATTGAACCAGTAATCCGCTCTCAAGGTATCGTTAAAGTTTGTACCTACAACGCCTTCAAACTCATAAATGCGGTTATAGCTATAGGTTGGAAAACCCATGTATTGAGCGTAGTTACTACCTACAGTTGTCCAGCTAAATGCGGAAGTTTGAGCACTAAAGTCGATAATATCAAAGCCATTTCCGCCGTATACGCTATCAACAGAACTATCAAATCCGTTGAAGTACACATAGTCATCACCAGCATTTGCGTAAATGGTATCTTGACCAAGTCCCATGGTAATCGTGTCGTTACCGGCACCACCTTGGACAGAATCATTACCATCAGTTGCAATGATAATCGTTGATCCATCACCACCAATGATGTTCTCAATACCAACAAGTGTATCGACTTTACCGGTTACCGTATCGGTCACCGTGTTGTTGGCTAGATCAATACGAAGCGTACCTGTGTAGCCCGCATAGCTAACGGTGTCTGTACCAGCGCCACCCACAAGGGTGTCGTTTCCTTCCGATCCATACAGCGTATCGTTGCCTGCAGAACCCTCTAATCTGTCGGCATTGGCACTGCCAGTCAATTTATCCGCGCCAGAACCACCTATGACTGTCTCAAAGCCACTGATAGTTTCTGCATTGCCAGAAGCATCGGTCACTGTTCCAGCACCCAAGTCAACGGTCACTGCAGCTGTTTCATTAGCAAAGGTCAAGGTATCGTTACCGTCTCCACCTGCCAATGTATCGGTACCTGCACCACCGCCGATGATGTCATCGCCAGAGTTACCTGTGATGTTGTCATTACCGCTACCGCCGATCACACCTTCAAAGTTAGCCACAGAGTTAGTGCCTAAATTCGTCAAGGTCAGAGTGCCTTGCCATGAGGTTGATAGATCGATAGTCAGAGCATCAGTCACACTCGAGAGGTTCAGTACGTCAATACCATCGCCACCGTCCAGTGAATCATCACCCGCAGTCAGAGTAATGAAGTCATTACCTGCACCACCCAACAAGGTATCGTTGCCAGTACCACCGTTGAGTGTATCGTTGCCCGCGCCGGCATCGAAGTAAGCATTGCCACTCGCAACGCTTAAATTATCGCTACCTAAGCCAGTGAAAACCTTCTCAACACTGTTGTAATAATGATTAATTGAATCAGGCGTGGTAAAGCTAGAAGTTGTTGAACTTCCAAAATTAAATGAAACACTCATGTTGCCTGTTGCTGACGTATAACTCAGTGAGTCTGTACCCGCACCGCCCTCAACGGTCAATTGAGCCATATCGGTAGTCAACTTGAACGTATCATCAGCTGTTAAAGAGCCTTTGAATACTTCAAAGCCAGATAGGTTGTAGCTGTTTGTGCCATCAGTCGCTGTCCCTGCAACCATATCGATAATGATTCCAGCAGTACTAGAAGCAAAATCAACCGTATCGACACCTGAGCCGCCAAAGTAGGTATCGTTGCCTGCAGTGGCAGTAATAGTGTCATTTCCGCCTTCACCACGCAATACGTTACTTGCGGCATCACCTTTTAATGTGTCGTTGTAATTCGAACCTGAGACATTCTCAAACCCTGAGATCACATCGTTAGATCCGTACCCGTCATTCGCTGTATCTGTCGTCAAATCGACTTGCGCCGCACCCGGATCGGTTGCAAAGGTTAAAGTATCGTTGCCAAGACCGCCAGAAAGGACATCAGCGCCTAAGCCACCACCTATAATATCATCTCCGTCACTACCAACGATGGTATCAACCGCTCTGCCACCTATAACACCTTCAAAGTTTCTGACCAAATCAGTACCGAGGTTTGTAAAACTCAAAGTACCTTGCCAATTTGTGGACAAATCAATGTTGATAACGTCCGTAGTAACAGACAAGTCGAGCGCATCGATGCCATCACCACCGTCGAGCGTGTCGTTAGCTGCGCCAAACGTGGTGTAGTTATCAAAATACCAACGTTCACCGCTGATGACGTCATTACCATCGCCTCCGAACACAACATCGCTTTCGTAGCTACCGAAGATCGTATCATTGCCTTCTTCGCCATAGAGGTTGTCATCACCACGATAACCAACAAGGATGTCGTCACCCTCTCCACCGTAGAATGTGTCATTGGAGCGATAACTAGTTGACGTACTCCAGTAAGCAAACAAGATATCATTACCAGCACCACCATCGAAGTACAACCCGTTGTTGTAGTTCCGCCATCCTACAGAAATAGTATCATTTCCATCACCTAAGACGACTCTCTCAATGCTATTGTAAATGTCGATGTTTCCATCAATATTGAACGATAGATCATAATTGACAATCGCAAAGTCTGATATTGATATGTCTTGTGTAACACCAGCAAAACTCAGGGTGTCAGAACCAGATTGTCCAGAGTAATAATCTCTATTACCGTCGAAGGTAAACAACAAAGTATCATCGCCGTTACCCGCATAGAACGTATCATTGCCTATGCCACCAGATAAGGTGTCATCCCCATCATCACCATAAATAGAATCATTCCCTTCGCCACCCAAAATAGAATCGTTATCCGCAAATCCACGAATAGTGTCATTGCCAGCGCCACCTAAAATGGTGTCATTTCCATCACCACCATCTAAGTAATCTAAGCCATCACCACCATCGAGTGAGTCGAAACCATCACCACCATAAATTGAATCATTTCCAGCTTCACCTGAAATAGTGTCATAGCCACCATTACCCGTTAATACGTTAGCCGCACTATTACCGGCAAGGATGTCTGAAGCCGAACCGCCGTTCACATTTTCAAAGTTTACAACGGTATCCGTGCCGCCTTGGCCATCAGAGATTCTCACTTCAGTGCCTGGAGCAGCCGCTGAAAGATCTACGATGACAGTGGCTGTTGCATAGCTGAGATCGAGGGTATCGGTACCACCGGCACCATCAAGGGTGTCATTGCCAACACCACCGCCGATGATGTTGTTTTCATTGTTACCAATGATGCGGTCATTACCCAATCCGCCGATAATACCTTCAAATCCAGTCACAACGTCATCACCGAGGATGTCGTCACTTAAGGTCACGGTATCGCTTGAGGCACCCAATGTCATATCCAGGGCATTGGTAGACGCAGAGTAATCAATAACGTCTACACCGCTACCGCCGATGAGACTATCGTTACCTAATCCTCCAGCGACAGTGTCACTGCCAGAGCCGCCTGTGATGGTATCGTCACCCGCATCGCCAGAAAGGAAGTTATTTCCACCTGTACCTTCAATGATATCGGCATCGTCACCACCGTAAACGGTGTCGTTGCCAGAACCTGCTACAAGTGAATCTTCGCCAGCATTACCGTAGATAGTGTCATCTTCGTTACCACCAGAAATGGTATCGTTATCGTCACCACCCAAGATGCTGTCGTTGTTTGATCCACCATCAATGATGTCTGCGCCAGTACCACCTAAGATGGTATCGTCACCAAAGTTACCTATGATTGAATCATCACCGGCATCACCCGTAATGTAGTCATTGCCGTAGCCAGCATCGATAGTATCGTTACCATCTTCGCCAGCAATGGTATCTTCACCTGAAGAAGTACCCGCCGATGTATCGGTAATCAAATCATCACCTAGGCCACCTTTGATAACGTCATTTTCTGATCCGCCGTCCAAGGAGTCATTGCCATCGCCACCGACGAGGGTGTCGTTCAGTGCACCACCGAAGATAGAGTCTTCACCTGCATCGCCAAGTAATGAATCACGATCGCCTTCACCATAAATAGCATCGTTGCCGTCACCACCGTTGATGGTATCGACACCATTGCCGCCTTTGAGGGTTTCGTCGTTTGCGCTACCGGTAATCGCGTCGCGGCCATCGCTTCCTTGAACTTGCTCAAAATTCGTGAAGATATCATTACCTTCGCCGGTGTTTTGCGCCGTCGTGATACTCAAGTCAACCGTAATATCCGAGGTTGTCGAGAAACGGAGTTCATCAATACCGTCACCACCATCGACGACATCATCACCGCGACCAGCGATGATCGTGTCGTTACCACCGAGTCCAAGGATCGTATCGTTACCGATGCCACCGTCGATAGTTTCATCAGCTGCGGTGCCAAGAATAGAGTCATTACCATCGTTACCGAACATGGTTACAACGGTATTGACTGCAACATAGATGTCTTCTGAGCCGTATTGGAGGATGGTGTAGATATCTGTACCGCCAGACACAGTCGTTGTATCTCCGGTGTCTACCCAACCAGCATCTTTTAGATTTACGCGGTTGTTAGTACCTGTATTGCTCACAATCAGCAATGTCTTCGCGTCGTAATCAGTATTATCGACGGCATCGTTATCTGCGCTAGCAAATGTCTTAACCGCCACACTGTCCAGTTCTAACATCTGGTTAGTCTGGTTCAGCTCGATGATTTCGATGTTGCTGAAGCGGTTATATGCATTGTCATCAAAATCGTACGTCTCGCCATTATCTGCAAGTACAACTTTATCGATGCCTGCGCCACCATCGTAGCCTACCCAATAACTTGAGCTAGATGAGTACGTGGTTATGGTTAAGGTATCGTCACCGGCGTCACCGTAGTACATGTCCGTACCCTCGGCAGCGGTGTGTTCAAAGACATCGTTACCTGCACCACCATGCAATGTATCGTTACCCGAACCACCATCCAGCGTGTCATCACCCGCATCACCGAACAACTCGTCGTGATCATCACCACCAGAGATAATGTCGTTATCGTCACCGCCTCGCAGCGTGTCGTTGCCAGAGTTACCGATCAGGCTATCTTCACCGGCATCGCCGAGGATAGAGTCATCATGGTTGCCACCATCGATCGTGTCGTTGCCCGCGCCACCAGCGAGCGTATCGTTTTGATCACCGCCCAACACGCTATCAGCACCGGCACCGGCTGAAACAGAGTCCATGCCCAAACCTGACTCAATCGTCTCATCGGCTGAACCACCAACAATTGTATCCTCAGCATTTGTAGCAATGATGTGCTCGAAGCCCGAGATCAACTTAGTACCTCGGCCTGTAGCTGTTGCGATGGTTGCACTCAAATCGATATTCACAGCTTGATTTGAAAAATCTCCATCACGGAAATCGAGAGTATCGTTACCAGCGCCACCAGCGAGTGTGTCATTACCGTCATTTACGATAACGGTATCGTCGCCGTCACCAGCGTTAACAGAGTCGTTACCACCACCAGACAACAATCTATCAGCATCGGCTGAACCTACAATGGTATCGTTGCCGCTTCCGGTAAATGCACCTTCAAAACCAGAGATGGAATCGGTATCACCATACTGGTCGACCATTGAGCCCGAGGTTAAGTTGATGTTTACACCGGTGGTGGCCTCGCGCACGTAGATGGTGTCATTATCACTGCCACCCACTAGGGTGTCTGCGCCTGCGCCACCATCGACTGACTGATTAGTCGTAATAGTAATGGTATCTGCATTTGCTGAACCGCGAACACGCTCAATACCTACCAACGTGTCTTCACCGCCGTCACCATCATCAGACACTTGAGGTGCCGCTGCGGTCATGTCAATAGTTACACCAGCAGCTGCATCGGTGTAATCAACCCAGTCCCAACCGGAACCGCCGTCGATAGAGTCGTCACCGGCACCGCCAGAAAGGATATCGTTGCCAGAGTATGAGTACAGACTATCATTGCCCGCGCCACCAATTAGCGTATCAATAGTACTGTTATCCCCATAAAGGACATCATTACCCGCGCCACCATCGAGGTAACCACCTCGTAGATCGTCTCCAATAATTTGATAGTCGCTATAGTAACGAAGTGTATCGTTACCAGAGCCACCAATGATGCCCTCTACCGCATAGAAGTAATCATCATTACTATCGGTATCATGCGTTGGTGAAGGAACCTGTACGCCTGATTGCCAAACGGTCTCTGTGCGCTCGTCCAAATTATCGTAAAGCGCATTTGTCCAACTTCCGTCATCTCGAACAGAGACACTAATATCGAAGGTAATCGCAGAGTAATCCACAATATCCACACCAGTACCGCCGTAGAAACGGTCGTGAGCAAGGTCATCAGTCAAAACAAAGACATCATCGCCTGAACCACCATAGAAGGTATCTGCACCACCACCAGAAACGAAGGTATCGTTGCCATCGTGGCCCCAGACAGTCTCAGCGCCAGTTGAACCAGTGATACTATCATCACCAGTACCAGCGACAACCAACTCAAAATTAGAGACTGTATCTGTGCCTTCGCCAGTAACCGAACCTGTGGCAAGGTTAATAGTCATATCATTTGATACGAGGCCATAGAACAAGGTATCAGAGCCATCACCGCCATCGAGTGAATCATCGCCTGCACCACCAGATATCGTTTCCGCACCGGTTGAGCCGACAATGGTATCGTTGTTGGCACTGCCCAGAACGTTTTCGAAGTTAGCAACGGTATCAGCTGAACCTTCACCGTCATTCGACACCGTGCCTGTGGCTAAATTGACATTAACTGCGCCAGTGGCATCCGAGTAATCCAGTACATCAAGAGTACCTGCGCCACCATCAAGTGAATCTGCACCCGCACCGCCAATAATCCAGTCATTTCCATCACCACTAGAAATGGTGTCATTGCCATCACCGCCATAAATGGTATTGCTATTACCATCGCCAGTGATGACATCATTGCCAGCCTCTCCATAAGCAGATCCAACTCCTGATAAGGTTAGGGTATCTGCAAAGTCAGTCAGTACAACAGAATCTATCGTGATGTAGTCCAAATCACCAAGACCTGCCGCCGTAACTGCCTTCCCGCTGCCATTATTGAAGTAGAAGGTACTGCTTGTTAAACCAGTTACAGCTCCAGTTGCGTTACTGAGATCGAGTACATCTAAACCACCATTACCTCGAATGGTGTCGTCGTTCGAACCAGCGATAAATGTATCGTTATATGCACTACCGTGAAGGTCGAACGCACCAGTTACTGAATCATTCCCTGACACCGTGGAGCTTATTGTTCCGCTGGCCATATCAAACGTCACGGCCTCGGAATTACCAGTCATATTTATACTATTAGAGAAACTCGTTGATGAAATATAAGTATCATCAAATGCAGTTCCAGAAATCCAATCAATATCGGTGAAGGTTACTGTTGCGCCACCACTGATAGTACCTGAACGGAATCCAGTAAACGTGACGGTGATGCCACTACCAAATTCTGAGTAATCAAAACTATCAACATAACTAACACTACCCGTGATAGTCACATCATCGGCATTTAGAACGGTTGATCCTGTTACACTACTTGGCAGTTTAATCACATCAATGTCAGTGAAGCTGTCAATACCATAGGTGCTGTTAGATACAGTACCTGCACCTGATGAGGTGAACTCGACGGTTACAATAGAACCATCGCTCAGATCTAAAGTATCAACACCAGCTCCACCGGTGAATGTATCATTACCCTGTCCTGCTGCAACCAAGCTGAAGGTATTGCCTGTCGCACTAGCCACAAAGGTATCTGCTTGGCTGCTACCTTTAACCGTCTCGATGTTAGTGAAAGAATCTGTACCTTGAACATCGCCTGTCACCGTACCATCCGTGGCATTGCTGTAGGTAACGGTAATGGCATCAGCGGCACCACTGTAATCAAGGGTATCTGTTTCAGAACCACCATCAATAGTATCGTCGCCAGTACCGGCCACGATGGTGTCATTTTCAGAACCACCAACTAGTGAGTCGTTACCCTCTGCACCAACGATGTAATCACGATCAGCTCCGCCGTCGACAGTATCTGCACCCGCGCCCGCATAGATAGTATCGTTACCTGCATCAGCTGAGAAGCTGTCAGAGCCTACACCACCGTAAAGCGCATTTGCTGTGGCATCACTAGTGTCAGTAACAGCGGTCGCAGCTGCAATAACAGGGGTCATATTTGTGGCAACAAAAATGTTTCGACCACTGGCCTGATAAATAGTGAAGTTAGTTGAACCACCATTAATCGTGGTGGTATTGCCGGTGCTAACCCAATCGGCACCATTTAGATTCAACGTATCTGTACCATCGGTGCCATCAACCACCAACACATGGCCTAATTGATAGTTGGTATTATCGACAAAGGTATTCTTATCACCTGTCATATTGAGTACATCAAGATGATTAAGTGTTAATACCTGGATATCTGATGAGCCCATTTCGATAACTTCGATAGATTCCACGGCATTAGAAGAAACCGTGTTCATATCTAGGGTCATGGCACCATCAAGTACTAAAGTATCGACACCTTCACCACCATCCAGGCGGAAGAAGTTTGCATCAGTGATAGACATGCGATCGTCACCAGCACCGCCGATTAGAACATCTGCGCCACCATCACCAATCAGAGTGTCATTACCCACATTTCCGATCAGTCGGTCCTGGCCATACAGTGCTACCGTATTGTTACCACGCGCCGCAGATAGCGTGCCCGCAGCGGATGTGGTTACTTGCTGAACTGTCGCTGTTCCATTACCCAATGCACTCCAAGATTCATCACGTGTGCTACTTAATGAAGAGGCACCGTAGAAAATAGACGTACCTGAAGCATTACTCAGCGAGACATCAGCGAAGCCGTCACCATCCACATCACCCAACGCAGACCATTCACCGGTGCCAGTTCCAAGAATTTGAATACCAAACTCTTGAACTTCAATAGTGTTCACATCAGCCCAGTTGGAAGTAGGTTGCCCAAGCAACAGGTATGACGAACCTGACCCCGATGTACCGTTTTGACTTTCGGCATCCCCAGATGACTGAATAATAAAGTCATCGTAGCCGTCGCCGTTCATATCGCCAACGCCGGTCCAACTTGAACTTGACAGGTTGTCATAATCCAAAGCACCGGTAAGACGGAAACCTAGACCATTCTCTGCTAAATCTGTCAGGCTAATATCATTTGACCACTGGCTGTCACCTTCTGCCGCACCAAAGACAACGTAGGCCGCGCCATTCGATTTCAAGCCATAGTTATCGGATGAATGGCCCGCGATAAGGATATCGGCAAAGCCATCACCGTCGATATCACCTAATTGTGTGTAAACATCTTGAGGGCTATTGGTTGCATCAGCATCTTTCGTGATGCGTGCAACTCCAACAGAGGTTTCAGATTCTGCAACCGTACCGTTAGACAAGTTTACTGATGACCACTCACCCTCTTTGCCAAATACAATGAAGGTATTGCCACCATAGCTCATAAACATGTCGCCTATGCCGTCGCCATCGACGTCACCTGCAGCGGTTACTGAATTGAAAGAACCCAAGTCGACACTTGTCCAGTTGACGCTTACATCAATGCCATCTGGCAACGGCTTACCAAACATAAGGTCGCCGCTACCTTCTGAGGTAATAAAGTCATCGTAACCGTCACCATTAACGTCACCGACGGATACTGGATCCCACTGAGCACCAAGCGCGACTAAATCGGCAGCGGATGATGTTAAGTTCACATCATAAGTTGTGCTCGCAGCATCCTGAGAGGTGTTTGGCAGGTCTGTTGTCCAACCAGCACCTGACTCATAGGTAGTAGGCAAGATGATTGCTGCGCCATTTTCATCAGTGATTGAGTATGAGTTGATATCACCACTCACACCGTTTATCAGGGACGAGTTTCCACCAAGGAAGAAGTATTGGCGACTTACAGTTGAGGTGGTCCAACCATCATTACTATATGTAGTCAGCGAGGTGTCTGCTGAAGTAGCAATTGTGTTATTCAAATCGATAATTTCCGAGTTTGAATACACGTAGCCATTTGAGAAAGCTCCATAAGTGAACAGGTTAGTACTACCCTGCTCATTACCTTCGTTGTAAGTCAGAGCTGTCTCATCATTGCTTGCAAATACGACGAAGTCAGCAACACCATCACCATCAATATCGCCCAGGCTAGACATATTATCTGCGAACTGGTCACCGCCTATAGAGCCGCTAGTTAGAGTCATACTATCTGATGATAATTGGTCAATATTCACTGCACCAATACCACCGGCTTGTCCAAATATAATTGTTACCTCACCAGAAGAACCTGTTGAAGCCGTATGAGCATATTCACGCGCTCGTAGTGTAGTTTCAGAATAAATGTTAAGCCCACCAACGTATGGTACTGATTCAAAGTAGCTATCACCGTAAGTGATACTATTTTGATAGGTATACCTGTTGGATAGATATGGTAGATATACACCAGCAATTGTGTTCGCATCACTCACTGCAAAATCAGCAAAACCATCGTTATTCACATCGCCGATAACCGTCAGATATGAAGTATCCGCCTGCATATCTACTGATGTTGTGAAGTTCACGTAATCTACACGTAATCCATCTGGCAATACGTCGGCATTGAAGTCGATAGTGGCGCCGTTGAACGGAATGGTCCAGCGTTCAGTAACTACGGTGATATCTGCATCGATCTTAGCCACCATGCCGTCAAGGGCGTAGTAGTCATAAGATACGTCAGACGAAATCCGCGCCCAAGGACCTTCCAAAGTGACTTTATCACCAGAATTACCGTCAATCGTTAATTCAGTATTTTCCCCGTATGACGTCGCTAGCGGGCGTTCCAATAAGTAGAGCATCTCACGGTAGTTAATCGTGATCGCGTTATCGCCATCACCAGTAAGATCAATGCGCTCGAAGCTACGCAGACTTTGACCTGCATAGCCGGTCATATCAAGATCGTAACCATTACCAATGAATTCAAGGGTATCCCCGGCAGCACCATTGGTACCACCATCTAGAAGTATGAAGTCAAGATCGGTTAAGCCAATGACATCGTTACCTTCGCCGCCACGGATAATGTCGGCACCGCCAAGACCATAGATGGTGTCATTACCCGATGATCCAGCAACGCGGTCAGCGTTGTAGTCGCCTAGCAACATATCATCGCCGGTGGTACCCGTGCTCATCAATGAGTCAGTGTAATCTCCACCGTTAATGACGAAGCCTTCACCCGATGAGTAACCATCACGGTCGTTGCGAGGCATACCAAAGACCATATCGATGGTGCCATCTAAATTAAAATCGCCCGTTGCTGCAGAGAAACCAAACTGTTCCTGAGGAAGACCACCGGTGATCTCAAGACCTTGCTGACCCAACTGGGTCACATCGTAATCATTCAACCACGCTGAACGCGCTTGACCGTAGATGACGAAGGTCGCACCAGAGTCAGTATCACCGTCGTTACTCGCTTGGTTATCCTGCAAGTTAGCACCGTCGTTGTCGACATTGTTACCGCCAACGGTAACCAAAAGGTCGGTGTATCCATCACTATTAAGGTCACCCATCTCAACGGCATTTTTCAGCCAGTTGCCGGGTGTGCCATAGAACTCAACGACACGGTTTTCAGCGCTAAGTGTTTCGAAGTTAACAACACTATCCCAATCGCCAGCTTTACCGAAAACAAGGTAGAACTTGCCGTATACGTAATCGTCACCTGCTATCTTGCCTGGATCATAGACCTTGTTATCGCTACCAAAGATGAAGTCCATGATGCCATCGCCATCAACGTCACCTGCGGCTTCAACCTGCATACCGGCCCATTCTCCGGCTTGTAAGAGGTAATTATTGCCGGAGGACTGCCCTGGGAATTCTGCGTACTGGCCATCCACCAAATTATCATATCGTGTTGAGTACGAATATTGCTGCCACGAGGTTAATGCGCCATCAGCATCTGCTGAGAAATGCGTTATCCAACCTGGATCGATCTGACTCCCTGCCTCAGTGGCAAAGTAGAGAGGCGTGCTTGAATTGCCCATATTGCTCGCCGTATAGAAGCGAGAAGACAGACTATCCCCGTCGACATTACCCACATCCTCAGATACTGATTCATTAGCCGCGCGAATCGCTTCTGCGTCAACTGTAATATAATAGCCAGTTGCGTAATCTAAGCCACCGTCTACGTCGATGGTAACAGTGTTACCACTGAAGCTAAGTGAGCCACTCAGTGAACCTTCGCCGGTTGATACAGCAAACTTCTCAACCAATACATCGTCGCGGTTGTAAACAGAAATATACTGCTCTGTAGCGCCACCAGTAATGTCTGCCGCTGTACGGCCTGCAACTACATCTTCAAGGAAGTTTATAGTGATAGGCTTATCAATATCAGCTGTTGTGATATTTTCAATCGCGATACCACCGTCTGCGCCTGCTGCCGTTTGAACGGTTGTTGTTTCCGCAACGGTAGTGAAATACATGCTGTTATAAGCAGTGATATCAAATGCATTACCATTAGGATCTTCTAGGTTTGAGGCATAGATAGAGTACTGAGTACCATAATCCAGATTTTGACCAGGATTAATAATCACTGTCTGACCAGAAATGGTTAACGTACCGCCTAAATCACCAGTAATTGTATAAGTACCATCAGCATTAGCACTTGGAGCAGCTGTCCAACTGAATGTTTCAATTACTGTACCCGCATTGCCGGTATCGTATTCACGAATTTCAAATGATCCGTTCGCTTTTGGCACCAATGACTCTGATGCTTTGAAGATAATATCAGCACCAACTAGAACATTGGTTTGGCCGTTAGTACCTGTTGCATTGTAATCAGTGAATGCCGTACTACCTTCAGCTAAGTTCCATGCCACAAGCGTTGGAGCAACAGTGTCAGTTGCCGCAGTAGTGAAGATCATGGTGCGATCAGACAGTGCTAATTCGTTACCCGCTGCATCTTTAACACCGATTAATTCAATGGTGTATTGAGTGCTTGCCTTGAATGTAAAGCCTGGATCAATAGCCAAAGAACCACCATCATTTTGTGGATCACTTGGATCGACATCGTAGCTTGAGGTATCGCCTTCTCTCACAAACGAGCGCAACGAACTAAATGTAACGCCGCCGCCCAGGCTGCCTTCACCTGTTTGAATGTCAAAAGTCTCGACAATCGTATTTCCTTCTTTGATTACGATTGTTCCATTCGATCTGACATTTTCACTGAAGTCGATGAAGAACTTAAACATTGCTTCACCTGCAGTACTTGCCTCAGGACCAGCAGAAACTGCTGTTGATCCCTTGGTGTCGTCCATACTGCCGCCAAGCAAAGTTAGGTCACGATAATCGCGATAATAATCGTAGCCCTGGATCGTGTTCCAAGAGTTATAACCGATGATATTGTTGCTGCTGTCTCTTATCGCACTGTAATTTTCCCAATCGTCAGGAAGATTGCCATTATCAATAGCATCTCTTGTTCCATCGCGCTCTTGTAAAACTGCGAAATCAATAGTCGGAACCGTTGAATCCGTTGAAGATGCACCCGTTGTAAAGCTCCATGTTTCACTATCAGAAACACCTTCATAGATATTGCCTGAAAGGTCTTGTATCGCCCCACTTTGAATCTGTATGTAGTACTCAGCATTACCATTTAATGCAGTACCTGGGTTGATAGTGAAACCAGTATTGCTAGATTGCCAAATCTGACCACCATTGGTACCCGTACCAGCAGCCACATCAAAGGTTTCGATCAATATGTCTGTTCCAGCTTTGTAAAGCTTGATTAATCCTTCATCACCGAACTCAACATTTTCATTGAAAGAGATACTGATATTGGTTGTTGTACTAACACCAGTAGCATTATCTGTTGGTGAAATTGAAGTGACTAGTGGAGCCAAACCATCTTTCTGAACAACTGTTGAATCTGACCAACCCTCTGCCTTACCAAAGACGATGTAAGAACTACCACTGAAATCTTTCTGTGTTGTTGAACCAGTGGTTACAGTATTAGTTAGTCCTGGGCCGCCCACGATGAAGTCATCATAACCATCGGCATTCACATCACCCAAACCGTCAATATCCATGCCGATATTGGTGACATTTGCATTATCCGATAACAGTTTGAATGACGTTGAGCGATTCGCTCCAGCAGTGGTTGCATCTAGATCAGTGCTGTAATTACCACCAAAGATGACAGTTACTTCACCTTTTCCGCTATTAGCAAAGCTATTGCCGATGGCAAAATCTGCAAAACCATCGTTGTTAATATCGCCAATAGCAGAAACGGTTGTGTAATTTTCATCACCTGTATAGAGGTCATCAGTTTCAACAACGAAGCCATTAGTTGCGGAAGTAGTAAAGTTTGACAGGTCAGAAAGATCAATATCACTCCACTCTGTACGACCATACATGACGATAACTTTGTTGTTATTACCAGAAGCAACATCATAGGTAGTGGCAATATCTTGAATACCATCACCATTGATGTCGCCAATAGCGGTAACACCAAAGCCATATTGATTCCAGTTGGCTGATTGATAACCGGTATTAGTCAGATCACCGATGGTGACGCCATTACCAGTAATTTCAAAACCATTACTGCTCAAGTTTGATAGATCAAACTGACCAGCCATCGACTCGGTACCAAATACTACATATGCGCCATCAACTTTGTTAACGATGATATCGTCGATACCATCTTTGTTAAGGTCGCCGGCATTCTCTACTTTCCAACCTGAGTACTGCTCAATACCTGAGCTCACCAAGTAAGCTCCATCATCATAAGCAATAGAGAAAGCACTTAATTGAAGCGTGGGGTCAACCAGCGTGACGCTTATAGCCTCTTTGTAATAGATGGTCGCGCCGTTCTCTGCCGTGAGCACTTTATACTCAACACCGTTGTAATTAATACGAGGCGCAGAGATGATATCTGACCATTCACCGTAGAGGTTGATGGTATCTTTGTTAGAGCCATTAACCACCAAGATATTGTCATCGTCGGTCATTGCGAGGACAGTTTCAGGCGTCAGGATCAACGTATTTTGATACGTGTCATTTGCAGTAGCAGGGTCGTCTTGTGTCAAATCGATCTCTTCGATATTGGTCAAAGAGGTAGAAGACAACAAAGCCGTATTGATCGTGCTATTTGCGTCAAGTTCGAAGAACACGCGATCGTAACCACGACCACCGTCAGCTGATGTAAACTGCATGGTTTGTAGGCGGATGATGTCGCCGCCATCACCGGCAGATGAACCGTCACCAAAGTTTTCAACGGTAATATCATCGGCACCCGCAGTACCCATGATCACACGGCCACCCAATTCGTTACTGATGAATACAGTGACTTTTTCGTATACAGCTACAATTGCTTGGTCTTTCTTGAAGACGTTGTAGATCTTACCGTCAAGATCTGATTCAACTCCAACGGTTGTCCAGCCACCGTAGAGTTTAACGACGTCATCGTTTTCACCTTTAACGGTCACTTTGCCTGAATCAGACATCGCCAAGACTGAGTTTTCGTCCATCAAGATGGTCTGATTACCGTTGCCAGTTAACTCAATGACCTCAAAGCCATCAACGATACCTGGAACAACTGCAGTTAAGTCAACATCGCCTGCTGCTGTGTTGAGTAGGTCGTTAGTGTTGTCTGCGCCACCATCGACTGAGTCTTCGTTGGTGATAACAAGGGTATCAGTACCCTTACCGCCAAATACGCGCAAATCGTTATCATCGTAAACGATGGTATCGTCACCAGCTTCGCCATAAAGGATGTCTGCACCATCACCACCATCGATGGTGTCGTTGCCGGCACCTGACTTGATCGCGTCTTGCCCTGACGTACCTATAATGCTGTCGTCAGTGCTAGATGTATCACTGTCGTCGGTGATCACGGCTTTCGTTGTCGCACCCGTCACTGTCAAAGAAGAGCTCAAATCATCTTCAGTAAAGACGATATCGTCAGAACCGCCGGTAATGGTCAGTGACATGCCAGCCAGTGAAGCTAGGGTAGCGGCATCGATAATAACGTAGTTTGCGCCATTACCATCAAGGTCGATGGTCTCGAAAGACACAAGCTCCGGACGGAGTGCTCCTAGGGTAGGTTGTGCAGGTTCTTGAAGATCAATGATTTCGCCCGCGGTTACGACTTCCAGGGTATCAGTGTCTGCATTGGCGCCAGCCAACTCATCTTCGTTACCACCTTGCAGTAAGGTATCAGCAGCGTCATAAATTACAGTATCGTCACCGTCGCCACCAAACACTAAGTCAGCACCAGTGCCACCATTGAGTGAATCATCGCCACCACGGCCTTCCACTTGATCCGAACCTCTGCCACCGGTAATAGTGTCGGCCAGTACTGGATCACCCACCAACTGGTCACCTTTGACCACTTGTAGACCGGCAAGAACAGTAACTTGAGTGCCGTCGGTCGCGTAACCTATGAACTTGTTGTAAGTGATACCGGCAACCAATTCCGAACCACGCGCTTCCCAGCCATCGCCAGCTAAGCGAACAGAGTCACCCACATCACCAGTTACAATCAATGCATTGGTGGTTGAAGAAATATCCTTAACATCATCGGCATTGACTACAGCTGTGTTGTTACCCGTACCTGTAATATCAATGATTTCAACATTATTTATAATGCTGTTGTTGATTTCTGTAAGGTCAATGGTGACACCAGAGCCTTCAACGATAAGGGTGTCGTTGCCAATACCACCATCAATACTTGAGTCGTTTAGGTCGTAGACAACCTTATCGTCGCCCTCGCCACCAAGAAGGGTATCGTCACCGGCGCCGCCATCGAGATCATCGTTACCTTTGTCACCAAACACGGTTTGGTCACCGGTTGACGCGGTCATGATGTTACGTAGGTTAGTACCGTTGTATGTGATTGTTATTGCAACGGCATCAGCCACATTGACAGTCGCGGTTTCACCATTAATTTCTAATGTGTACTCGGTGTAACCGTTAGTTGATGAACCTTCAACCCAATTACCATTGAGAGCGACGGTATCATCAGCGTCACCGTTAACCTGAACTGTACCAGTGGCATTCAAAGCAAGGATATCGCTGTGGTTAGCGGTCATTGTACGACCAGCAGTACCACCAACCTCAAGATCGATGATCTCGATATTTTGAATGACGGTATCAGCAATTGCTGTCAGGTCGAGGTTCTCATCATCAACAAATAAGGTATCCGTATCAGCACCACCATCTACGACACCATCATTGGCATCATAAACCAAGGTATCGTCACCCGCGTCACCACGGAGAACGTCTGACCCACCTGCGCCGTCGAGGTAATCGTCTCCCTCAAGACCGCGAACAAGTTCAGCGCCAGAAGTCGATGCAGGCGATGTTGTTGTATCAATGGTTTCATCACCCGATGTACCAACAACTGCTTCTTGAACAGTTAATGCTGATGCAATATTGATGGTTGCAGACGGGGTACCAGAGGAAACCCAAACATCATAACCACCTACCGTGCCTGTGTTGGTCCAAGTACCTGATGCATCTGACAGATAAACAGTATCACCAGCAACCCCGTCAACAGTCATGGTATTGGCGGTGGTCGAGCTAGTCGTTTGGTCAATAACCGTCGCTTCATTGATGATCAAGGTGTTGGTGCCATTACCATCACCCGTCAGATCAATGACTTCCATGCTAGCAATAGCAGGGCGCGTACCGCCGGCCGTTGGGCGAGCCGTCTCTGTAAAGTCGAGTACTGTGTTGGTTGCATCGCTAGCAAACTTCAGCGTGTCGTCTCCAGTACCACCATCAATGGAGCCATCATTACCATCGTAGATAACGGTATCATTACCAGCACCACCGGTAATGGTGTCTTCCCCCAAACCGCCGTCGAGGCTGTCATTGCCCAAGCCACCGGTTAATGTATCGTCTCCATCGCTACCGGTCAGCGTGTCATCAATCGAATCATCAGCCACGTATTCAATCGACAATTGAACTTCAGGATCAATCAAGATCGTTGCAATAGTGTCAGCATCAACTTGATAAGTGAACTTCAAGTATGGAACCACAGGGCCATCTTGATAACTCACTGGTTGAGTGCCAGCGTCTACCCAGTTGCCATTCAAGACCAGTGAATCTTCTAGGTCACCGTGGACTTTGAGAGTGTTCGTTGTATCTGAGAAATCCAAAACATCGCTGGCATTGAGTTTGATGTTTTGAGCGCCATCACCAGACAAATCAATCTCTTCGATGCCAACAAATCGGTCATTGGCAATTTGAGTGAAATCAACAGCGGTTGTTGTATCGATATCTAGGGTGTCGAAACCGGTGCCCATATCAACGGTATCGTTAGCATCAAACTTAACAGTATCGTCACCAGAGCCTGTGCTGATGTCATCGGCGCCTGCACCACCATCAATGTAGTTAGCAGAGTTTCCACCAACAATAGTATCGTCGCCGCCACCTGCAAGAACATTTTCAAAGGTATCGATGGTGTCATCACCGCCATCTGGGCCTGAAACCTCACCGGTCAGCAAGTTGATAGAAGCATCACCTGTTTCAGCTGTGTAATCGAGAGTATCGATGCCAGCACCACCTGAAAGCGTGTCATTTCCTGCGCCGCCAATAACGGTGTCATCGCCTGAACCTGCATCGACTGAGTCGTCACCTACACCTGCATCGATATCATCATTACCAAAACCGCCAATAATTGTATCGTCGCCCGCACCACCTGAAACAGTATCGTCACCGGCGCCTGCGTCTAGGGTGTCATCTCCAGCTCCCATATCAACAGAGTCATCACCCGAACCTGATGCCAAGGAATCATTACCATCGCCTGCGATGATGCTGTCATTACCTGCGCCAGAGTCGATGCTGTCATCGCCCGATCCACTGGTATCTGGCTTGTCACCACCATAGATAGTGTCATCACCGTCACCGCCAAAAATGGTGTCGTTACCACCACCAGCAACAATGCTATCATTGCCATCGCCTGCGTCACCCGAGTCATCGCCATCGCCAGCCACAAAGGTATCATCACCACCGTTACCGGTGTATTCATCAGAACCACCTGTGCCTTGAGTCAAGTCTGCCTCTTCACCTGAAACAAAGATGAAACCAACAGAGATACCTTGCTCGACTTTAATGGTCGTTGTACCACCCGCTACGCTGTAGTCGTAGACATCGTAGGTCACACCATCAACGGTTTCTGTTGATGTGGCTGTTGTAGGCCAGTTTGCACCCACTAGACGGATTGAGTCTGCAGACGTACCACGGACATACAATGTGCCACCTGTTGCACCTGTGCCATCAGCATTAATGTTGCGGATATCAGAGTCTGACAATTTTAGAATTTGTGAGCCATCGGCTGACAAGTCAATGGCTTCAAAGTTGGTGTAAATTTCGTCACGGGTTACAGTCAAATCGAAGAGTTGTACTTCTGAACCCACACTCAAAGTGTCGAAATCAACACCTGCATCTACCAACGAGTCGTTTTCGTCGAACACGATGGTATCGTTACCTGCACCTGCAGAAATGGTATCAGCACCACCGGCACCGTCGATGACGTTGGCATCATCTGAGCCAGTAATATCATCGGTACCACCTGTAGCTACCACGTTCTCAATGCTTACCAGTACGTCATTACCAGCGGTTGAACCCACTCCCGCCGTCACTGTACCAGCGGCAAGATCAATCGTGATTGGGCCGGTCACATCGCTAAAGTTAGCTGTATCGCTTCCATCACCACCAATTAAACTATCTGAACTTGTGCCACCGTATAGCGTGTCATCACCTGCACCGCCGTCGATAGTATCGCTACCCGCATTGCCGCGAATTTCGTTCGCATTTGCGTCACCGGTCAAGCTATCGCTGCCGCTACCACCTTGTAGGTTTTCAATGTTAATTAGCGTATCTGTACCAAGGTCATCACTGGTTGCTCCACCATCCGCCAAGTTGGCAGTAATGGCAGCCGTTGTATTGCTGTAATCAGCAACGTCAACACCTGTACCACCGTCAAGCGAATCATTACCAGCCCCACCTTGCAGGGTATCGCGACCCGCGCCGCCCTGGAGGGTATCGTCGCCGTCGTTGCCGACGAGGGTATCGCTGCCTGCACCACCATCAACAAGGTTGGCATCATCTGAGCCGTAAATGGCATCATCACCAGAACCCGCAGCTACAGACTCAATGCTTGAGAAGCTATCTCTCTCTGCACCAGACACTGCGTTTCCAGAAGACACACTCGTCCCGTCTTTTGTCACAGAACTGCTAAAGAGGTTAACAATCCAGTTTTTAACAGAGCCGGTAAAGCTCAACGTGTCGTTGCCGGCACCACCGCTTAGGGTATCGTTGCCTGCACCGCCATCAAGGGTATCGTCACCCGCGTTACCTGTTAATAAGTTACCGGTTGCATCACCGGTAATCTCATCGTTACCTGAACCACCCGCAACACTTTCAATTTCAGCCAATGTGTCAGTGTCACCATTACCGTCTGTTGCTGTGCCAGCACCTAGATCTACGGTAACTCCATTGGTTTCATCGCTGTAATCGGCAGTATCGTTACCTGCGCCACCGGTTAAGGTGTCATCGCCAGCACCACCACGTAATTTGTCGTTACCAGCATCGCCGAAGATGGAATCATCGCCTTCACCACCAATTACGGTGTCAGCTTCGCCACCTGCGTGAATGGTGTCGTTACCTGCACCACCATCAAGTACGTTGATATTGTTGTCGCCAGTAATGGTGTCGTTACCCGAACCTCCGGTTACATTCTCGATGCTATTAAGAACATCCGACCCTGTATCGTTGCCATTTGTCGTGTCTGTAGGCGCACTCGTCCCAGGAGTTGTTGAGAGGTCAATGGTTGTATCTTGTGTCTCATCGCTGTAGTCAGCGGTATCAGTACCCGAACCACCATTCAGAGTATCGTTACCAGCACCACCTTGCATGGTGTCATTACCGGCATCGCCATTGAGAATATCGTCGCCGCCATCACCTCTTAGAATGTCAGCGCCATTAGTACCTGTAAGGGTATCTGCACCGGATCCACCTGTTTGGGTAATTGCGACGGTGACATCGCGGAATACTTTAAGCGTTATATCTACAGTAATATTTGGCGTGACTGAAGTATCAACATGTGAACTAGTGTAAGTATTGTAAGCGCCATCGGCTGCACCAGCAGTCCAGCCACCGATGACATTAACGATATCAAGGTCAGTACCATCGACCGACATAGTTAAAGAATATGTCGATGGTGTCGTACTTGTATCCTCAACAACGGTACCCAAACCATATACCGATGCTTCATCGAATATGATCGTTGAAGCATCACTACCATTAAGATCAATCGCTTCAATATTTCTAATTGTCGGGCTTGTTAACGTCGTGAAATCAACTTCTGCATCAGTGATGACAAGTGTATCGCTGCCTGCACCTCCATCAATTGATACATCATTTGCGTCATAAACGATCGTGTCATTACCATCGCCAGCCAAGATGCTGTCTGCACCATCACCACCATCTAGGTAGTCATTGCCATTGCCACCATCAAGGGTGTCGTTACCTGCGCCACCATTGAGGGTATCGTCATCGTCGCCACCTGATAGCGAGTCAGCACCTGCGCCACCGTCTAGGCTATCGTTGCCTGCACCGCCATTGACTGTATCAGCGCCGTCACCACCATTAGCGGTATCGTTCCCATCGCTCGCGACAAGGCTGTCGTTGCCCAAGCCACCATCGAGTGAGTCGTCTCCTTTGCCTCCGTCGACAGTATCGTTACCATCACCACCATCTAGAGTGTCGTTACCGGTGTCATTTGCATCACCACCGGTAATAGAGTCGTCACCTTCACCGCCGAGAACTGAATCGTTTCCAGCACCGCCATCGACCGTGTCATTACCCGTACCACCATCAACGGTATCGTCTCCATCACCACCAGAAACAGAGTCATCGTTTGCGCCACCTAATACGGAATCATCGCCTTGGCCGCCTTCAACGGTATCCTTGCCTGCACCACCATCAAGTGTGTCATTGCCTGTGTCGTTGGCATCACCACCAGTGACTGAGTCATCGCCATCACCGCCGAGCACAGAGTCGTCACCTTCACCGCCAGTAACATCGTCATTACCTGCTCCGCCATCAACGGTGTCGTTGCCAGCCCCACCGTCAAGAGTATCGGCATCATCACCACCATCGATTGAGTCGCTACCAGCTCCGCCTTCTAAGGTATCTGAACCTGTGCCACCCAGCAGGGTATCGTTACCCGCATCACCGGTTACGCTGTCATTGCCAGCACCGCCATCGACAGAGTCATTACCGGTACCACCAGAAAGTGAGTCATCACCTCCTTCACCGGCAATGCTATCGTCATTAGCTTCACCACCGAAAGTATCGTTACCGTCGCCGCCATACAACGTGTCGTTGCCATCACCGGCATTGAAGGTATCTGCTGCTGGGCCACCTTGAAGGGTATCGGGTCCTGGTGTTGAAGGAATAACAACGGCAGAGGAAATGGTATTTTCAATCCAAATTGAATTGCTGCCATAGGTGTAGACATCGTAGTTTACACCATCAACAGTTTGAGCAGCTCCTAATGTAAAGCTGTCATTCATCTCTACGTAATCTGAAGCACCACCACGAATAGTAAGGATGGTATTACCCGATTCAAGCATAGCCGCAAGGTCGGCAGATTTAAGATTTAAAGTCGTGCCATTCGCGTTATCAAGCTCGATAACTTCGATATTTTTGAGGATGGTATCCGCAACATTTTGCAAATCGAGTGTCGATTCACGGATTACGAGCGTGTCTGTGCCAGTACCGCCATCAATTAAGACATCATTACCGTCGTAAACAATTGTGTCGTCACCCGCTCCGGCGGCAATTGAATCGACGCCGGTACCGCCATCGATAGAATCATCTCCATCGCCACCGTTGATAGTGTCATTACCAGTGCCACCGTTGATGGTATCATCACCATCTCCGCCGTCGACAGAGTCATTACCCGCGCCACCGTCTACAGAATCATTGCCGGTACCGCCGTCAACAGTGTCATCACCATCTCCGCCGTCTACAGTATCGTCACCTGCATCGCCAGTGACCGAATCATTTCCTTCTCCACCTGTAACAGAGTCGTTGTCATCGCCACCAGCTACAGTGTCATCACCTTTACCGCCTTCAACAGTATCGTTGCCAGCACCGCCATCTAGGCTGTCATTGCCAGTATCGTTGGTATCACCACCGGTTACAGAGTCATCGCCTGTACCACCTGTAACAGTATCATCAGCGTCACCGCCTGTGACGGTGTCATTACCAGCGCCAGCATCAATTGAATCGTTGCCTGTGCCGCCGTCTACAGAATCGTCGCCGTCACCGCCATTAGCAGTATCATCGCCGTCACCGCCAAGAACAGTATCGTTACCCGCACCACCCTCGACAGAGTCGTCGCCTGTGCCACCGTCTACAGAGTCATTGCCTTCGCCACCATCTACAGTGTCATCGCCTGAGCCGCCCAAGGCTGTATCGTTGCCTTTTCCTCCTTCAACGGTGTCGTTACCTGTACCACCGTCTAGCGAGTCACTACCAGTGTCATTTGTATCGCCGCCCGTAACAGAGTCATTACCAGCGCCACCTGCAGCGGTATCATCACCTTCGCCACCAGTTACGGTGTCATTGCCTGCACCACCGTCTACTGTATCGTCGCCGGTGCCACCATCAACAGAGTCATCGCCATCACCACCGCCAACGGTATCATCACCGTCGCCACCGAGTGTGGTGTCATTGCCTTTACCACCTTCAACGGTATCGTTACCCGCGCCACCATCCAGGCTGTCATCGCCCGTGTCGTTAGCATCACCGCCAGTAACAGAGTCATTGCCTTCGCCGCCGGTTGCAGTATCGTCGCCATCACCACCAGTAACAGTGTCATTGCCTGCGCCACCATCTACGGTGTCGTTGCCTGCACCACCGTCAACAGAGTCATCACCGGTGCCACCTGCAACGGAATCTTCACCATCACCACCAAGAGTCGTGTCATTGCCCTGACCGCCTTCAACAGTGTCGTTACCTGCGCCGCCATCTAGGCTGTCGTCACCGGTATCGTTGGCATCCCCACCGGTGACTGAGTCATCTCCGTCGCCACCTGTAGCGGAATCATCACCGCCTCCGCCTGTTACCGTATCGTTGCCGTCACCGCCATCGACCGTATCGTTGCCTACACCACCATCGACAGAATCTTCGCCTGCACCACCAGAGGTTGAGTCATTACCCGCGCCGCCTTCGGTCGTATCATTACCAGCGCCACCGTCAACGGTATCATCACCTTCTCCACCAGTGGTTGAGTCATTGCCTTCACCACCTGTGACGGAGTCATTACCTTTGCCGCCATCAACGGTATCGTTACCAGTGCCACCATCTACGGTGTCATCGCCTGTATCGTTGGCATCACCACCGGTTACTGAGTCATCGCCGTCACCACCTGTTGCGGTATCGTTGCCGTCGCCACCAGTAACGGTATCGTTACCTTCACCACCATCAACACTATCGTTGCCGGTGCCACCGTCTACAGAGTCATCGCCTGCATCGCCGGTAACGGTATCGTCACCTGCATCACCTGTAGTTGTGTCATTTCCTGTGCCACCACCGATGGTATCGTTGCCGTCGCCGCCAGTAGTTGTATCGTTACCCGCACCACTTTCGATGCTGTCATTGCCTGCGCCACCATCTGCGGTGTCATTGCCATCACCGCCGTCGAGCGTGTCGTTACCGGCATCACCCGAAAGGGTGTCGTCGCCATCATCACCGGTCAGCGTGTCATCGCCATCGCCACCCGTTTCCGAGTCATTACCAGTGCCACCTGACAAAGAGTCATTACCTGCGCCACCTTCAGTTGTATCGTTACCAGAACCACCTTCTACAGTGTCATTTCCGTCGCCGCCACCCAGGCTGTCATCACCTGCATCGCCACTTAGCGTATCGTCGCCTTCATCACCAGAGGTAGTGTCATTGCCGGCACCGCCGCCCAAGCTATCATTGCCTGCACCACCACTGGTGGAGTCGTCACCATCACCGCCAGAGGTGGTATCGTCACCCATACCGCCATCGATGGTGTCATTACCTGCACCACCGTCTACGCTATCGTTACCCTCACCACCAGTAAGGGTGTCGTCGGTGTCTGTCCCTTCAAACGCCTCACCAACACCTATAGCAACCGATGTACCGTTGAGGCTGTAAGTTTCGTAAACCAAACCATTAATCGTTTGATCTGCGCCTCTAACCCATGCACCTTGCAGATCGACCGTTTGGTCACCACCGCGGCTAATGGTTAGGCTAGTCGCACCTGTAGGAAGAAGAGCGAGAATATCGGTCAAGCCAAGGCTCAACACTACACCCGCACCTTCTAATTTAATATTTTCGATGTTCTTGATTTGAGAATCAGATTTAGTTGAAAGATCAACACTTTCATTGATGATCAATGTGTCGTTGCCAGGGCCGCCGTCAACCAAGATATCGTCTGCGTCATAGTAAAGCGAGTCATCACCTGCTCCAGCGACGAGTGAGTCAACACCTTCACCGCCATCGAGAACGTCATTGCCATCACCGCCATCAAGGGTGTCGTTACCGGTGCCTCCATTTACGGTGTCATCACCAGTTCCGCCATCGACGGAATCGTCTCCTTCGCCACCTGAAACAGTGTCGTTGCCTCCGCCGCCAGAAACAGTGTCATCGCCAGTACCACCCTCGGCGCTGTCATTACCTTTGCCGCCATCAACACTATCGTTGCCAACTCCACCATCGAGGGTGTCATCACCTGTATCAGTGGAGTCACCACCAGTTACAGTATCGTTGCCGTCACCACCGTCAACAGAGTCATTACCTTCACCACCCGTTACGGAGTCATCGCCCTCACCGCCATCTACAGTATCGTTGCCGGTACCGCCATCGACAGTATCGTCACCTGCACCACCATCAGCAGAGTCATTACCGGTGCCGCCGTCTACAGAGTCATCGCCATCGCCGCCGGATGTTGTATCGTCGCCAGCATCACCAGTAACCGTATCGTCGCCAGCGTCGCCAGAAACAGAGTCATCACCGTCACCACCCGAGGTAGTATCGTTGCCTTCACCACCAGTGACCGTATCGTCGCCAGATTCACCGTAGCCTTCATCGTTGCCGTCGCCACCCTTAACGGTATCGTTGCCATCGCCAGCATTACTGGTGTCACTGCCATCGCCACCTTCAAGCGAGTCGTTACCTTGACCGCCACCCAATGTGTCATCGGTGGCTGTGCCTGGTAAGTATTCACCCATGCCGAGATATACAGTCAAGCCGTTCAAGGTGTAGGTTTCATAAATGAAACCATTCATAGTGAAATTGGTGCCTTGGACCCAAGTTTCTGCAAATGTGACTGTGTGAGAGCCACCTCGGTTGATAGTAAGAGTGCTTTCCCCAGCTGGAAGCATCGCTCTGATATCAGCTTCGCCAATCGTCAGTGCAACCGGGTCATCTCCTTTTAGGTCGATAATTTCAATATTGGTAATTTGTGTATCAGGAAGAGCTGTCA
>Ga0209137_1000626_pt1 | contig 36833 bp, 54 predicted proteins | sample SaaInl5LU_22_DNA_FD_184642 | JGI IMG/M metagenome (GOLD analysis project Ga0209137, IMG submission 184642) | Marine microbial communities from expanding oxygen minimum zones in the Saanich Inlet - ESP_105LU_22_DNA (SPAdes) (version 2) | ecosystem: Environmental > Aquatic > Marine > Intertidal...
TGGGATGAATACTTTATAAACGTCGCAGATCTCGCATCCGTCAGGTCTCCATGTGAGCGACTGAAGGTGGGATGTGTCCTCGTGAAGAACAACCGCCTCATCAGTATGGGCTACAACGGATTTCTAGGTGGGTGCGAACACAAGTCCATCGTGAGGGATGGACACGAACAGGCTACGATTCATGCAGAGATTAACGCAATCACGGATGCGGCGAAGAGGGGCGCCCCCATCGATGATTGTGTGGCGTACGTGACACATTATCCGTGTCTGAACTGCTACAAGGCTCTAGCGAGTAGTGGAATCAAAAAGGTGTATTACAAACTAGACTACAAGAATGACCCCGTCCTAGAAGAATTGGGGTACGGAATATCTTTGGTAAAGTTATGATACTCATTGACCAGATAGTTCGATACCTTTCCAAAGACATTATGTTACCATCACGATGTAACGCTACCAAAAAACAGATCATTTGCCCCAAGAAATGTTGTGACTGTAAAATCTATTGTAAGAAACCACCAAAAGGATCAGTGCCAGTATATATCAAGCCCTAACTTTCTTCATTCCTTCTTCACACACGATCCTATTCACACATTTGATTTCATCACTCGTCCATTCCGGTGCGCCATATAGGGTCCTGAAATGTGCATAGAGTTTCTTCTTTCCAGTAAAGTCGTCGACAATCAACTTTGTATCCAGATCCTCAATTTTCAAACCATGATATAACTTTGGCCAGTTTTGAAAATTGAGACGAAAGGTTTTGTATCCATCCCCGTCAGGTTTCACGCGAATACCACCCTCACAAATAGGCTCGAGTTCAAACTCGTGATGAGGCATGGCTTTGTTCATTTTATCGACAATGTTCATGATGTTCTTCATCGTGAACGAGTCACTAATCTTGTAGACGGGGTGGTGAGACATTTTTACATATTATACGATGAATAGGTCATTGACTTAGGTGAACCGCGTCAACCAATTTAGATACAACGAGTGAGATGACCGGTACTGATACGGCGTTACCCGCCAGTTTATACAGTGCGCTGTCAGACAACTTTGGAAACGTATATGTCGAAGGAAATCCTTGTAGATTGAAACACTCACGTGGTGTCAACTTACGAATACCTCGGTCATCCTTGATAATAGGCACATTATGTCCACCACCGCCCATGTTAGCAGTCAATGTTGGACAGCAATTACTCTTATTTTCTCGGATATAGTACCGTCTATATTGGTAAATTACATTCTCTTTGATGTTTTTTGTTACATCTTTGACAATTTGTGGAAACACTTTTAGTTTATCTGTGTAATAATACTTATCTGGAACATCATTCTCTATGAAGTCGATGATATTACCCTTTTCAACCCTGTCGAAATCAAAGTCGAAAGCATCATGCGCTTTCTTATCACGAAATCCCACGATATAAATACGTTCTCTGTGTTGGGGAACGGGTGAAATTTTAGCCGTGTCGAGAATCTTGTACTTGATCGAGTACCCACAGGATTCTAAGGATTCCTGTATAACCTTGAACGTGTTTCCCTTATCATGAGAGGTAAGATTTTTCACATTTTCAAGAATGATAGTCTCGGGTTTATGATGTTTAAGAATTTCTATGATTTTCCAAAATACGTTAGACCTATCGTCATCGAAACCTTTCTTATCACCGGCGATACTGAACGGCTGACAGGGAAACCCACTACACAAGAGATCGTGTGGGGGTATAGTGTTCACGTCTATGTCCATCATGTCACCCAGATTAAATGTTCCATTTTCATGGTTCATGTTGTAAATATCTTGAGATGATTTCATCATATCATTCGCATAGACACATTTGTATTTTCCACTTGATTCGAGAGCGATCGAGAATGCTCCTGTACCAGCGCATAGGTCGATAAAACTCTTCATACACATGGATATCGTCTAATCTTTAATTGTGAAGTTCTCTGATGTCACCTTCCCAAATCAACTCACAATGATTTTCGAGTTGTCTTTTAACTTCACTGAACGAAAGACGAGGTCGTCTTCCACTGGAAGCCTGATCTTCGAATGTTTGTGTTCTATTTACATACAGGTTTTTCCACTCCCTCGAGTTGTTTGCTAGAGGAATTTTATAGAGCTTGAATGTAAAATTCCGATACTCCAATCCATCCAAAAAATAAATAACATCCCACTTTTCAGTAGGACCAAAAGAGCACGGACCCGTGGATGAAAAAAACTTGAGTTCGTTAATTTGGCGTACGGGTGTGATCTTCACTTCGTCGCGTATATACGTGACTCGACAATACCCGTCCCGGTACATATCCCCCGGGATTGGTGGTTGAGCAGTTTTACACCATTTCATATCGACACCCTCGACGACGTTTATAATCTGGATAGCGAGATATTCAGTCAATTCCTGAGGTAAATTGATCGACCTCCCATTAAATATACTTTTCATGTATTCGTCATACCGTATTGTTTCAGCGAGAGCGTTTATCAAAGTGTCGTAATCCATGTGAACTATTACGTTTTAGTTTTTATATGACTTTGTTGTTTAAAGGATAAAATCACTTTTTATAAAATGGACCCTTCCCAGATTCCCCGTGACATTTTACGCGTGCTTCAAGATCGCGAACTTCCGATGGCGAAGAAGATGATGGCGTTTAACATGCTCATGCCTGATTTACCACCCGAACCAAAACACGCTGCGGCGTATCAGGAAAACCTAAAGGTTGGTGATACGATCAAGCGTCTTGTGGACGAGGGGAAGATTCGTCTCGATGGAGTTGACAAAGATTTCAAATTGAAGATTACTTCTTTTTAGTTGGGCGAATAGCCCACATATTTTCCTTTCGGAACTTTTCATGATCGATTTCCTCGATCTTGAAAACGTTCATGATGAACTTCTTGATGGGATTCACCTCCTTCTTCTCGGGTTCATCTCCTTCATCCCAAGTTGGGGGTCGTCGCTTTCCCTCACCCGGGGCTTCGGTGGGTGCTATGAAGTCATCCTTTTTGGCGTGAAGAGTGACACGTGGTCGTATGAGATTGGGTCGTACTGTGTACATTAAAGACGTTTCTTGCTACTTCTTTAATAGAAATCACAATCGAAACCTAAGTAAAGAAAAGACACCTCATATAATCACAAACACAACCAACATGAACTCTTCGTCCATCACCGATTACATCCTCAAGCTCGAGAAGGAGAACGCTGAGTCTCGCACCAAGATTGAGCAACTTAAGAAGTTGTACACTCAGTCCGAAGAGGAGCGGACCATCGCGGTTGAGAAGCTACTTGATTCCGAGATTCAGAGGGTTGGAGCTGTGCTCAACGAACCTTCCCTCTTCGAGACGACTGCTCGAACCAAGACCTTCCAACTGAACGAAGACATCGCCAAGCACCTGAAGGAACTTGGTGAGATGACGTCAGACTTTTACAAGACGGCCGCGTATCGACGGGCTGCTGATATCGTCGCCACTCTCGACTATGAGGTTGAGAATGGTGAAAGTCTTATGAACCTCAAGGGTATCGGTAAGAGTATCGCCGCCAGGATCGACGATTTCATCAACGAGTATTACACTGACGTAGAGTCTGTCGCCTCCAATGAGGGTCAGATTCTTGAGGAGTCTGATGACGAGTCCGATGACGACGATTTCTTCATCTCTTACAACAGTGAACTCGCTGATGTACTCGATAGTCTCGCCTATCACGAAGAGGATGAGTACAAGAGTATGGCGTATGACCGCGCCGCCAACATCATCGACCAGCTTCCATTCAAGGCGACCAGCGGTAAAGAACTCGAGAAGGTAAAGGGTATTGGTAAGAGCATTGCCAAGATCATCGACGAGTTCCTCTCGACCGGGAAGGTGAAAAAGCTCGAGAGACTTGAGAAGGGCGCCTCCACCAACGAGGAAGTCGCGCGGGCTCTCAGTGATTATGCTGAAGACCTCGAGGACCCCTTCAAGGTTCGTGCGTACAAGAACGCCGCGAAAAACATCCGAGAACTTGACTTTGAAGTGACGAACGGTCAGGAGCTCTGCACCGGTCCCAAGAAGGTCAAGGGTATTGGAAAGAGTATCGCGAACAGGATCGACACATTCCTTCAGACCGGGGAAATCAATCCTTGATGAATCGAGAAAGAATGGCTGCCGATGCCGCAAAAACTACATTAAGAATCACTAATGGGTAACTGTGTCTCAAGTAGTACGTATCCTGGTTTTTGTACCTGGTCTTAACTTTCACACTGGTTCGAATCCTTGGTGGAACAATTTTAATTCCAGCGATCATTACAATAGTAAACTAGAAAAAATTGAATAAAACATCAGCTGGATTTAACGGAGTATTTACTGCGTAATTGTACATCTGAAAATACACATCTAAACCCTTATCAAACCCCAACGTATCGATACATTTTCGATTTTTCGCCATGTCGATACAAAGTAAGATATCTATCTTGTGTGTATGACAATAGTTGATCATGTGTTTCATGGCTTCTACATAAGAATCATCTTCACATAACAGTAGTGTGATTTCAGCAATTTTAGTGGAGGTGTTGTCGATGTGGTTTATTGTGTATGTCATGACACCTTTACGAACACCGTCAACTTTTAAAATGAGAGCGTTGGTTCCGAAAATGTACTTCACCTGAGCGTCGTCAAGAATGGGAAAACATTTATACTTTACAGATTCCTTTTCATATAATCCGGACACATACTCCAAATCATCGGGGCTCGTGGGTGTCAATGTGTATTTCGGGTCGACTCGAACTTTTCGGGTGATATCCTTAGAATAGTATTTCGTTTTACATATGTAATTGAATGGTAACGGTTTCTCTTCTTTTTTGAAAATACAAGTCTTATATGTTTCATCACACGAATTCGTCAACATGTTAGATATAAGAACCGGTGCGTAATTTTTGTTTCTATGTTTGGTGTGAACCGATAACATATCTACATAATTCGTGGGGACAGCGTTTCCATTCATAACGATTGAATATGGTTTAGACATGATCGTTCCGATTATCTCTTGGTTTCTTCGAATGGTCGTGATGTTGCGTTTTTGTAGACCTGGGTGACCAAGTAACCATGAAATGTACTTTTGGTCAAAGATGTAATCCTTGACATAATGACCGTTTAAGAATCTCGCAAATGCCCTGTGAAAAGATGTATCGTCGGGTGAAACTGTTTCGATTCTGTCGGGATGTGCCACTTCAATTGGTTTTGGTATGGTATCAGAGACTATGCCTTCACTCGAAACACCCTTACGAGATACCGGTTGACGATCCCAAAAGGCGTGACCCCGTTTACGAAACATGTACCACATGACAGTTAATATGAGTATGATGACTATGTATTTCATTGAGATAGTTTGATAATTAAAAATCGTGTTTTTTTCTCGGTGTATATCAAACAATGAACATTTCTGTAGACAAGGCTGGTGATCTTAAGATTGGTCGTAAGAAGTGCCGTCTCTACAAGAAGGATGAGGTGGTGAAGGTTGCCAAGAAGTATGGTATTAGAACCGAGAAGAAGACTGTCAAGCAACTCTGCGGGGCCATCAAGGATCGGGCAAAGAACAACATTCCACTCGCGAAGCTTTACCCCCAGGCTGCCAAGAAGCGCGCTGCCGCCAAGAAGAAGGCACTTACACCCTCTATGAAGGCTGCTCTTAAAAAGAAGGCGGTCACAAATTTCATGAAAGGTATGGTGACCACGAATGCCAATATCAAAAAACTTCGGGAACTGAATGAAAAGTCGCCCAAACCCAAGCCACGCACCCCCAATCCAGCCACCGTTGCGCGTGCCAGGGCTAACGTTAAAAATATGATAGATAAACGTGTTTCTTATATGAATGCGGCTGGCCAGAGGATGATCAACCAAGCGTCTCCTCGTGCAGTGATGCGTATTGCTCGGGAACTTCGTCGTCTTCGCTAAGGTCGTTATAGACCTTCTCCTCTGTGTCATAGAAGGCTTCGCTGTCCCCAATCATCATCTCCCTCACAGTCTCGTATAGGACTGTGGTGAGGGCAAACTTATAAGCGAGAAATCCAACGAAAGTAGCTCCATAATCAAAGTCAAACGCGAAAGGTGCGTTATTCCACGACACTTCAAAAGCGGCGGCACACAGTGGTGCCAAGAACTCCTTCTGAATTGCCGAATTTTCAAACTTGTCCACCCTATCTGATAGAAGGGTCACATACGCGTACGAGGCGGTGGCTCCCAAAACGGCTGATACACCCTGGTCAGCCCCCTGCGTGATGAAGTACGAAGCACTGAGAGCGGTACCATACGCAGCTGTAGACTTCTTGAGGGTTGTCTTGAGGCGAGAGTACTCGGTGGGAACAACTGGCTTGGTGAACGCGTAAGTGAGGGACATTCTGTACGAAAGTCACTTAAAATCTTTATCCGAGTTAACAATAAGAATGCCGTGCCAGCTTTGTAGGAAGAAGTGTGGTGTCCCCATCGATTGTAACTATTGTGAGGGTAGCTTTTGTCCGAGTTGTATTAATCTAACGAAACATGATTGTCAAGGTGCGGACATTAAGAAGATGAAACAGCGCAAGGAACTGAAAGAACAGACAGCCTTCGAACCACCGCCAAAATGCTTAAAGATTTGATGTTTTATACAAACATGGCGTCAGATGATCCAATCCGGAATATCATGACTTTGGTGGATGAGCATAGGGACAGTTTACCTGACGGGGTATATCTGGAACTGTGTGACAACATCAAACGTCTATACGCACTTGGAGGAGAAACACAGAACGTGTATCTCCTCAACCTCACGAATGATTATTTACAAGCACTCGAAAAAGTAGAAACCCTACAACAAGAAATTGTGAATGTGAAACGTGAACTTCTTCGGTCCCGTGTTTCTCGCTTCGAGAATGTTTCTCGACCCATACGTGAAAGTCGCGGTCTCCTCGAAAATCTATTAGGTACTCTCGAACCCACTACCGTTCAGTTTGAATCCATGCCCCTCCCTCCCAGAAACCAGTGATTGCTGAGATGCCCGAGTGGTCTAAGGGGGGCGACTTAAGATCGTCTGACGCAAGTCTCGCGGGTTCGAACCCCGCTCTCAGCATACCCGGTACACTATGAATAAGAAACGTATCATTCTTATTCATGATGTAGCTTCATGAGTATGAGTATAATTACTTTTTCACGCGCTTTTCGAGGTTTTTGATTTTGTTTTCAAGGTTTTTAATCTTGAGTTTGTCAGTCTTCCTCATGTTGTTAACTTGCGCCTGTGTATACATGCGATAGTTTGCATTCTTCTTGACACTATTAGGTCCGAATAGAGATTTTCCGTGAGTCGTAGCCATTTTTATTATACGTAAATATTTAAAATCACGGTCACCTGTGTTATGCACTCGTTCTTGACACTACACTTAAAAACAGCATCTCATGTATTCGCAGATGACACTCACTCGTGCACATGATGTAGCTTCACTCACGTTTTTGGCACCCTTTTCCATCTTCTGTATCGCCGAAGTCTTTTTCGGATACGTCGTGTACCCACTCTTTTTGACACACGCACTTTTGACCTACATGAGTCTCGATCTCATGTGGAATGCGTTTAATCCACATTCGTACAGGGACCTGATCGTTTGTCATCATATCGTATGCCTATTAGCACTTTCTCGGGCGATGTTGTACCCAGAAGAAGCGTACATCGTAAGTCTCGGCGGTCTCGTTGAAATAGATACGAGTATTCTGACCCTTAGAAGACTTCTTCCTCGTTCGACAACTATTCACGAATTGGTTGACATAGTATATCGCATTTCAAACATGATGATAAGAGTTTTTTATGAAACGTTTTTCACGGCATTCATTTTACACGCGTATTCAGATCATCCTATCACCGTGAAGATGTTTGTGTACCCACTCCAGATTTTCATAAACGTTTTTAGTTGTGGAATTTGTCTACTCACATATACGAAGCAAAATCCGGCATTAAAGATTAAAACCTAATGTATTAATATAATGACAGACAAGACCAAACCCAAGCGTAAACCCAATGCGTACATGAACTTCGTGAAGAAGGTTCGCCCCACCGTCGTGAAAGATTTTCCAGACCTGACGTTTACTGAGATTGGCTCTAAGCTCGGTGAGATGTGGCGAGCACTTTCTGATGACGAGAAGAAGAAGTACACCAAAGCTTAAGGATTTGAACCGTTGACAATATAGATGTCCCTGGGAGTCAAGAAATTGTGCTATGATGCTATTGTGCCTACTCGTGGTTCTGATGGTGCTGTGGGATATGATTTATATAGCTCCGAAGATGCCGTGGTTCCGTGCCAGGCTGGCCGAGCTCTCGTAGGAACCGGTATTACAGTCGTTCTTCCACCCGGTGTATACGGGCGCGTGGCACCTCGGTCTGGTCTCGCGGTAAAGCATTGTATCAACGTCGGTGCGGGTGTCATCGATCCTGATTATACCGGTGAAATCAAAGTCGTTCTGTTCAATCATGGCGAAAAAGACTTTGAAATCAAGAAAGGCGATCGTATTGCTCAACTTGTTTTGGAGAGGTGTGAAACACCTCCCATCGAGGAAATTAGTATTGTTGAAGACACTGAACGTGGATCCGGTGGATTTGGATCTACAGGTCAGTAAACGTGTCGTTGCAGAACCAGAAATCTTCTGCTGTAGGCATGAATAAAATACCATGACGCATCGTCATGAAGAGTTTCGCCTTTGTCACGTTAGGGTACGTATATAACAACCATCTTTCCCAATATTCAGCTCGGAAGAAGTCTTCCCAATCTTCCTGAGAACTTTCCGAAATTTTCAACATTTCCCTATGAATCTCACCCTGATCCCTTTCGATTCGCAGCTTCTTAGGAAGGACAGCACCCTTTCTAATAAGTTGTGCACGCATAAGCCTAGGATTACCATGATCCGGATAATGCTGAACACCCCTCTCACCAAAATCAATAGCTCGCTTATTTGGAAGTGTCACTCTAAGTTTATGTGTGATGGATGGACTCGGTTGTAAGATGACGTGCATTAATAAAACATAAGGAAAAAAATAGATGAATACTCATGCTTGAATACACCGCGAGAGATGGTACGGTCATACGTGTGGGACAAAATGCTAAGGACAATGATAATCTCACTATGTTCAGTAGTCCTCGATACTGGTGGATGCATGTCGCGGGATATTCTGGTGCTCATGTAGTCATATGTCACACAGGAGATCTCCCGAAAGAAACAAAGCGAGATGCGATGGTACTCGCAGTGTATCACAGCAATGTACCAGATATGAAAATGTCATGCGTTGATATGGTGCGAGTTGAACAGACTGTATGGACCAGGCAGGCTGGTAAAGTTAAACTTAACGGTGAGGTCATGGAACTCAATATTTTTATGCGACGTGAAAAGGAACGTTTGGAAAGGATCTTAAAAACGAAACGGGTGGTAACATTATAATGAGTCACCAAGATTGGACACCGGTCGTCATCCATGGAAAGGTTGCTAAGCCCTCACCTCAACCACACCGTGAAGTGACGAAGGATCAAAAATTGGAACGTGAAGAGTTGGGAACACACAAGAAAGTTTCACTTTCCGTGGCAAAGATGATTCAACAGGGACGTATTGCTAAAGGTTTCAAAACACAAAAAGATTTAGCAATCGCGGTGGGTGTGAATGCGAGTATCATAGGTTCTTATGAGTCGGGTCGAGCTATTCCAGATCCGGCGATTCTCCAAAAGTTGCGAAGAGTTTTGGGTGTCAAGTTTAAAAATTAATATACGATTACATTAATGAAGGTTCTTCCAGTGGGAATCTTTTATCTAGTCGTACTTCACAGACTGACACAGTTGGGTAAGAAGAAAAAGAAGAATGCGATACTATGGGTTTAGAGTAAATCTGTATAGAGTCCAGCGATGTAGTAGACATCCTTGAAGCCGAGTTTTTCCAATTTCTCTGCCGCAAATCTGGCCCGTTGCCCAGTATTGCAGTAGACGAGTAGACCTTTTTTAGGAAGTTTAGATGTCGACTTCTTGGTTATTTTGTTGACTGGTATGTGTACTGCGCCAGGATAATGCCCGAGACGCCATTCCGCGTCGGTGCGTACGTCGATAACGCGTTTTATTTTTCCCGATTTGATGAGCTTTTTTGCTTTTTTTGATGCGATGAGTTGGCTTCCACTCATGGTATAAACGGTCAGGGCCCCGAGTCCACCGAGAAGCAGGTACGGTATCATTTACTCTAGCTGGACATTTAAAAAAGTCTTGTGGTTGAACAAAAAAGAGTGACTCCATTTTGATCCGAACTCTACCCATTTGGGTCTGACTTAGGTATAAAGATTACAATACTAGAAGTATCAGTATGAACAAGAAAACAGCTGATGTGTCCACTCGTCTCACTCCTGTTGAGTATACTAAGCGTTCAATGGATGCCCGTGTAACCGCAACGAACAAGGCACTTGAGAATGAAAAGGTTCGATTCAAGTCCACAAACGACCCCGAAAAATTTAAGACATTCCTGGAGGATCGTCTTGAATTGTGGCGGTCCCTGAAATTGGGGTCTACCGACAACACTCGTCTCAAGAAGGGATACACGACTCGCTACTTTGAGCGCATGTTTGATAAGACGAATGAAATCTTAGCAAACCTTGAAGCGAGCACTGATTAAACGAGCTTCCTCCCATCGTCCCGACTGCTGAATGATAAGATGTGTACTCGGTTTCATCTTCGAAAGTGAATACCCCTCTCTTAACCGCTTGAATGCATATTCGAGCGTTTTATTATTTATACCGGCACGACGAGCTTTGTACTGACGCGTTTCATTTTCCGCCGTGATAGCACGCTTTTCCGCCTCCATCACCTTTTCTTGAAGACTTGAAATGATGAGTTTTTGTTTTCTCGACTTCATATCATCCGTCCGGTTTCGGAGCTTATCCTTCAATTCCGCGATGATCACTTTCTGTTTCCTGATTTTTGCATTTTTCTTCTTGACGACCTTGTCGATTTCAGGTCCAAGATCAATGACGAACTTGGACGCCTTACGGGGTCGTGAGGAAGATTTAACCATTTTACATAATTTTTTACTAATCTATGTTTTACTTAGTTACCGAAAGCGACACCAGCCATACCATTCTTCACACGGAGAATGTTATAGTTGACCGCATAGACACGAACCATGTTACCGACACGAGTGCCACCAGTGAGGGAAAGCTTCGCGTTATCGATGCGCGAGAAGTTAAGGGTACCGGTGGGTTGCGACTTGTTCATAGTGATGCAGAATGGCCACGTGAATGTAGACACGGTGCTGAGTGCATCTTGGGGTAGAATGGAGCAGTGCATCTCTGGCACGACGTTGTGGTGGAAGGTCGAGGACATATTCTCGAAGAGGGGTGTGCCGTTGATGTAAAGAGTGGCGGTGTCGAAAGACCAGTTCGTGGACCACTTGTTCGTATCAGCTTCCGAAGAGACGACGTGGACAGCCTTGACTGGGTGGTTGAAATACGTGAGATCAACCTCCGTATCAGCCGCATTCATGAGCTGATGCTGGGTTTGGGTGAAGAGAATCTCGTGCTCGGTGTTGGTGAAGAATTCACGTTCGGCTGTATCGAGGTACACGTACGTACCATATACCTTGACGTTGCTGGGAGCGAAAGTACCCCCACGGCACTTGACACGAATCTCGACATCGTGGTACTGAAGGGCCACGAGAGGGAGAGACTTGGTCCAATCGTCACTGAAGAAAAATGGGAGAATGTAGTGGTTCGCGGAAGTGGAAGATCCGAGCGCATTCTGGGGGCACTCATCGAGAGTGAGCGCACAAGAAGCCTTGGCTTGAGTATCCTTGTACAGAAGATTGTGAACACCCTGAATGTAAAGAGAGTCGATTTGGGCAACCTTTTGGCCACCGACCCAAAGTTGGAACTCGGTGGTGGTGGATTCGTCCTTGTCGAAGAAACCGGAGTTCGAGTTACCGACACCACCGATATCATCCCCCTCGATCCACACATAGCTCAAAAGATCACCCTTGGACTTGATTGGGATGGTCACCTCGTTGCCACTCGCGAAAGTACCGATGTAATCGAGCCTCTCTGGCTTAATCGCGAAGTTGGTATACCTCTTGTAATTTTGACGGAAAAAACTCACTTCGGGCTGACCAGTGATGTATACATCCTGGGCTCCGACCGAGACGAGGTCAATTAAAGCAGCAGACATTTATTAGTAAATGATATTAAAATTTTCGGTCGATGTATACACAACGAGAATGGGTGTAGAGTTTCAGGCACTCACGTGGGAAACAGTCGACACAGATGATGAACATCTGGTGAGCATTTTTGGAAAGACGGAGGATGGAAGATCTATTTGTGTGACGACGGCATTCACACCGTACTTCTTCATCAAACTACCCGAGCGTGTAACACCACAGACGGTACAAGAAATCTATCATGTTCTTGATAAGAAGTGTCCCGAATGTCTCGTGTCATATTCAATTATGAAGTCGAAAGATGTTTGGGGTTTTCAAAATAATAAAGAGTTTGCGTACATGAAACTCGATTTCAAAAATTTAAAAAGTCGTCGACGTGTTGATTATATCTTGAAAAATGCGATACAGATGTCCAATGGTATGGAACGTTTTAAGGTTTTCGAATCCAACATCGATCCAGTTCTTCGTCTGATGCACCGAACTGGTATTCAATCGACTGGATGGCTTAACTCGGGGGACAGTTGTGTGCGCACACACTTGTCGAAGGTCGATGTCGATCTTTTCTGTAACGACTGGAGAACACTCAAACCCATCGCGCGGGATGATATCGCACCATTCGTCGTAGCATCCTTTGATATCGAGTGTAACAGCTCCACTGGAAAGTTTCCCGATCCCAACGTGAAGGATGATGCCTGTTTTCAAATTGCCATTTCGTTATGTAAATTTGGGAGCGATGAACCATACGAGAAGACGTGCTTGTGTTACAAGAAGACGGAGGGTCCTGATGTCGTCAGCTTTGACACGGAACGTGAGATGCTCGAGGCGTTTCAAAGGTATCTTCATGAAAAGGATGTGGATATTCTCACTGGGTGGAACATCTTCGGGTTCGATCTTGAGTACATTTACACACGGGCGTTCATGGTGGGGTGTGACCCCGAATTTTTCAAACTTGGAAAGTTGAAGAGTCAGGAATGTGAACTGTCGATTAAAAAGTTGAGTTCGAGTGCCCTCGGTGACAACGTTCTTAAACTTTTACCGATGTCCGGACGATTCGTGTTCGATATGTTTCATGAAGTGAAAAAGGGATACAAACTTGATTCGTACAGTCTCAATAACGTATCGAAGTTGTATCTCGGTGATCAAAAGATTGATATGCCGGCGAAGGAGATGTTCGCGCGTTACCGAGAAGAAGATCCTGTAAAACTGGGCGAAGTCGCTGAGTACTGTATCAAGGATACACTTCTTCCACACAAGCTCATGAAGAAGATGTGCATTCTTCTGAACCTCTTGGAGATGGCGAAAGCGACGTGGGTGCCTCTCTGTTTCCTCGTAGAACGAGGGCAACAAATCAAAGTGTTTAGTCAACTCACGAAAAAGGCGCGTGAGATGGGATTCATGGTACCGACGATCCGGTACGGACAACTCCCCGAAGAACCATACGAAGGTGCGACGGTACTCGAAGCACAAAAGGGTGCCTATTACACACCAATCACGGCACTCGATTTCGAGGCACTGTATCCATCGATCATGATGGCACACAATCTCTGCTATTCTTCATACGTGATGAATGAAAAGGATTATGGGAATGTACCTGGTATCGAGTACGAGACGTTCAAGATTGGTGATCGAACGTACAAGTTTGCACAGGATGTCCCGAGTCTTTTACCAGCCATTCTCCTAGAGCTCAAACAGTTTCGCAAAAAGGCGAAGAAGGATATGGCGTCTGCGACTGGATACATGAAGGAAGTGTACAACGGTAAGCAGTTGGCCTATAAAATTTCGATGAACTCTGTGTATGGTTTTACAGGTGCCGGAAAGGGTATTCTCCCGTGTGTACCCATCGCATCGACGACGACGTTTAGGGGTCGGGCGATGATCGAGGAGACGAAGAACTACGTCGAGAAGAACTTTCCGGGTGCGAAGGTACGATATGGTGATACCGATTCCGTCATGGTTGAGTTTGATGTCGGTGACCGTAAGGGGGAAGAGGCGATCGAGTATAGTTGGGAGCTGGGTGAACGCGCCGCGGAAGAGTGTTCCGCCCTCTTCAAAAAACCCAATAACCTAGAGCTCGAGAAGGTCTATTGGCCATACTTTTTGTACTCGAAGAAACGATACGCGGCGAAGTTATGGACGAAGGGAAAGGATGGGAACATGAACATGGATTACATCGATATTAAGGGTCTTCAGGTTGTTCGGCGGGACAACACGCCTCACGTGAGAGAAGTGTGTAAAGAACTCCTCGATGTCGTGTTGACATCCAGTGATACGGGTCCTCCGAAGGAACTTGCTAAAGAACGTGCGATTGAACTTCTATCTGGGGATGTATCTAATGAGAAGTTGATTCTGAGTCAGTCACTCTCGGATAGTTACAAAGTGAATGGTCACAATGTGTCGATCACGAGTCCTGAGAGTTGTAACATCAATCAGGCGCATGTACAAGTTGTCAATAAAATGCGAGCCCGTAAACCCGGATCTGAGCCCCAATCCGGTGACCGTGTACCGTATCTTCTCACAGACACGGGTGACCCCAAAGCGAAAGCCTTTGAAAAGTCGGAAGATCCCAAGTATGTCGAAGAGAATAACATCCCCGTGGATTACAAGTACTACTTCATCAACAAGTTTTTGAATCCGGTGTGCGATCTTCTGGATCCACTTTTCGAGAATACGAAGCAAGAAATCTTTGGTGAACTGATTAACCAGTGTAAACCACCACCTAAAAAACGCGAACCATCACTCGCCGGTATGAAAAAGGCGGACCTCGTGGAGGAATGTAAGCGTCTCGGTCTCGAGACATCCGGAACCATCCCAGATCTTAAACTGCGTATAAAAAATGTAAGGGCACCTAGAGAAGAAAGTGTCGAAGACTTATTTAAAAAATATGAACAAAGGAATACTAAGGAATGAACTTTCGAGACAAAATTTCAGAAGTGATTGAAGAGGAGTTTGAAAATCGCATCGATACCGTTTTGACGGCATATGCAGAGATTATCGCGAACAAGTACCAAATCAGATTGGCGTCCCTACTCAAAGATATCCCGACATTCTCGACAAATCCGGTCTGTAGGGGAACGAAACCAGATGGATCTAGGTGTACATTCAAGGGTACATACGATGGGTACTGTGGTAAGCATCAAAAACAGGGGGAACAAATTAAGCAGAGAACACATAACACTATCATCAATGGGCATACACATGGACCAGGGTTTAGAAATGTCGTCGGATGTCCGGGTTGCGAAAAATCTTCATCATCGAAGGGACTTATAGATTTGGACTCTATTATTGATAATGAGTAAAACAGATATTCTGCTAACATCAATAAATTCATTCTACAACGAAGAGGACAATCGGTCCAAATTACTGAATATACTAGACAAATCAAGTGGTATTTCACTTAGAAATCTTGAATGGTTCATCACCAACTATGCGAAAAAGAATCATACATCCTATAAGACGACTGATGGTAAGATTTTCACTGTACACTATGCCTATAAATCAAGTCTTGACGGATACAGTAAGAAACTTTTTGACCCCTTCTGTCGGTCAGAAAAGTTTGCGTATACGGTTCCGGGGACATCTCATGAAATTCATACAACCCTAGCACAGTTGAATTTCATCAAATGGTGTATCAAGAATAAAATCATAGATTACATTTCGACTAATAAGACCACGTTGTTTAGTAAGCAGTCGGCTGAACCCGACCACCTTCAAAAATGAACGTTTGATACCCCGTGTAATACATGTGTAGGGCGTACGTATTGGAAGACACGTCCACCTTTGTCGTATCGAGGTTCACTTCGATGTTTGTTTTGTCGGAACGAATCTGACTAAAATCCAAGCTTCCCGATGGCTCCACGTTTACTGGATTCATCGAGAAACTATATGTATAGATATTCCTAATAGGTCTCGGTAATCGCATTCGGTATGGAATGAGGTATTTGTAATAATTGTGATTGGTGTTTGTCACATTTGGTAATCGAGTACCGTTTATGTAGAAGCTCGCGTCTTTCATGATGGGGTTGAAGAATGTGAGTTGGTCGTCAAAGTCAACGTTCGAAGAAAAGTTGAAACGATTTTGACAAAAGTAAAGTTCTTCGTTGTTTGTGGGAAGATCAAACACTTGTGTCTGTCCTACACTGTTGTTGAATGTGGGAGAGCCTACGACCAATCTCAGACCATCACTTGACATGGACATAGAACCACCACTCCCGGGACCACCCATTTCACGATGTAACCTATCCCATGCGGGTGTACTGGATATATTCGTGTAGTTGTATGCTCGGGTGCGATTAGAAAGTGGTGTTCCAACTGCAACTCTAGTCCCCGTGTGAGGCTGTTGACCGGACACGATATTACTTGTTATAGCTACAGATGTACCAGCCATTTCACCAGCCACCAATCCATTGATATCTGGACCTATTTGCCCCCACGCATTCAAACTTGTCGAGTAGAAGAATACACTAGCCTGTCCAGAATCTACGCCACCACCATCGTTTTTGGGGGCACCACCGATAATATAGTACCCATCTTTGGAAATATCCACAGAAGTCCCAAATTCATCACCTGCGTTTAAACCATCGATATCAGAACCTCTCTGAGTCCACGCACCACCACTGTATATAAATGCTCTGACAGTCCCCTTACTCGCATCGTGACCCGGTGCACCAATGGCTACGACATAATCAGTTCCACCATTCGTCACCGGATTTGAAAGAGATACAACCTTACCCGAAAGGTCACCGCCACCGGTACCATCCATGTTTAGACCCACCTGTTGCCACCCAGGTCCAATGGTATATGCCCACACCTGTACACGACCCCGGTTCGTAAACCCAACTTCGCTATATTCGGGTCCACCTATGGCGACGTGTGTACCATTCCCAGATAAAGAGATGGATGTTCCCGCCTTAGATCCAATCGTACCCACAATATCCGAACCGAGTTGTACCCATGCGTTTGTTCCAGAGTTGTACTGATACACACGGGTCGTATCTGTTGTTGGAATTCCTACAGCGAGTGCCGTTCCCGTCTCCGATAAAGAGACAGATGTTCCAAGTAGTCCACCATCAGTCGTACCTATGATATCGGCACCGAGTTGGGTCCACACTCCAGATATGTACTTGAAGACACGAACCCGACCCTTGTTCTGATTAACGTTATCTGGGAATCCATTGTTATCTTCATCAACTTGTAATTCATACTTGGGTTCACCCACGGCGATAGTCAAACCATCGGGTGAGATGGCGACGGCGTATCCAGAATCGTCATTTGCGTTGGTACCTATGATGTTAGCACCGATTTGTTTAGGTTCGAGAGCAACACTCTCGTCTTCAATCTCAAACTTTGTGTTTCTCAAAAACCAGTGAATACATTTGACGGGAATATTTGGAACGAGGTTGGTTTGGATCGTGGGATTACCGAGATCACTCACCGTCGTGGGGTGTTTACGAACGATATCTGTCACGATTGTCTGTGGTTCATGACTGAGATACTTACGTTCTTCGGGTGTGACTGTGATTTCTTCTGTGATGAGCTTGAATTCATTCAAAATCAATGTATCCAATGTATCCGTGAAGAATGATTGTTTATGAAACTCGAGTACAAACTCAATCTTCTGTTTATGTACTGCACACACCGGAAAATAGGGCCTGTTTGGTTTATTTGTCGTGTACTCATCACTTGCATATTTTCGACCAAAGAAGAATTGTAACGGAATCATAAGATCCGTTTCGAGTCTAGAAACGGAATCTGTTTTTGTCGAATCATCAAATCCTATACTTCTATTTACAAGAAACCTATTCGATACCTTTTCTGAAAGTTCTAAATACAACTCATCATATATGATTCCCCAGTCACCTTCAATCTTTTCGAGTTCTGTATCATCCACATACATCGCCACACTCTTGAGAATGTGACGACCGAGTTGATCCGCGTAATTACCATTCGAAACACGTGGCATCTTAATACTCAACCATAGGTTACTCAAAAGATCACCCATATTTTGGGGATTGAACTGTACTTTGATCGTTTGACCAAATGGCCAGTTGGGAATCTGGCCGGTATTGATCACATTCTTACTCCTGTGATACTTCCTAAAGTTTGAATGTCTTCTCGTAGTATTTGGGTTGAAGAAAGATTCCTTTGGATCCTTGCAAAGTAAGTACGTGTCTTGCTTTCCAATAGCTTTAAGTGAAATCTTAGCAGCTTCACCCATACCTACTTACTGCTTACATATTTTTAATATCCGTTTTCCACATTGTCACGTGGCTGGTTCTACTCATTTTCTCAAGTTCCACGTTCGCCTGTCTCGCCTCATCCATGAGTGCCTTGACGCGCTCCTCCGTATACTCGACCGTCTTGATGTTGAGTAGGTAGTCCCATGATCCATCAATCTTTGGAAACATCGTGGACATCTCCTTCTCGAGGTCCACCTTCTTCCTCTTGAAGACCACCAACTTCTCTTCGATAACCATGGAGACAAACTTCGATTTGTGTCCACACAATTCCGCCCTCTTTTCGAGGACATCGATGAGGTGTGCTTTACGCTTCTTATAGTGTTCGAGGCGCAACTCCACAAAGTCTTTCAAGATTTCTTCGGGACTCTCGTACTTGTGGATACCCCTGATGGGGTGAAACAGGTGCATGTTGGATGTGTGAAACGTCTTTCGCATCTTGAGGTCTTTGAGAAGATCCTTCCCCGAGTACCCAAAGATTTCAAAGTCCACATCCTCGGTGGTGCTGTTGTTCGTGTAGCTCGTAATCATCTTCTTTTCTGCCAAACTGTCCAGATGCTCCTTGTAATCTTGAGTCCAGCGTCCCGGGGGAAGTTCAGTCACTTTGAGTCTGGAACCGGTATCTCTCCATACACCTTCAGTCACCCAAAGACCTCCTTCATCCCTGAACACTTTACCCTTGAAACCTCTGAACCATGGTTTCATAGGTACAAGCTCCTCACCACCTAAAATCTTCTTGATGTTCTCCTTGATGTCATCAGGGTTGAAGGGTGGAACGTAACAACTGAATCCCGTTCCAATACCCTCCGTCCCATTCACAAGAACCATTGGAAGAGTAGGCATGTAGAAGTCTGGTTCGATCGACCGCCCATCATCATCCAGGTAGTTGAGGATGGCATCATCCTTAGGGTCAAAGAGTTTTCGAGCCTCCTTGGTCAACTTCGTGAAGATGTACCTCGTTTGAGACGCATCCTTGCCACCCATGAGCCGTGTACCGAACTGACCACAAGGTTCGAGAAGGTTGATATTGTTAGACCCGGTGTAATCGTTGGCCAGCTTAACGATCGTCTCAGCCAGAGACACTTCACCGTGGTGATAGGCACTCTTCTCAGCCACGTAGGCTGCCAATTGTGCCACCTTCATCTCATCACGAAGGTTCTTCTGGAAACAGGAGTACATCACCTTACGTTGGGAAGGTTTGAGTCCATCCGCCACGTGAGCGATAGAACGTTTGAGATCCGCCAAAGAAAAGTTCACCAGGTCCTTGTGTACAAAGTCAGTGATATCCAACTGTTTTACGTCACCATAAGGAACCTCGAGTTGGTCAGCATCCTTAGCAGTACTCTCGAGAAGCCAAGACTTTCGGGCATCCGCCTTCTTTTTGTCAAAGGCGAGTACGATGGAGTCATCGGTCATCGTGTCAACGTCAAACTTCACAGTCAGATCTTGAATCTTCTTGAAGTACTCGCGAGCTTCAGCACTCGTGGAAGTACCGAGACCCTTGTAGTACTTGATTTTCCAACCAGCTTTACCGGAACCGTACCACGTTCGGAAAGCTGAGTCGGTGTAAAAAGACTTGGTGTCAGAACCTTTTGTGGCTTTGATGATCGGTGTCACCATCGATACAACAAAATTCAGTTTCAAAAGACTGGGCCAGAAGTAGTGGATCATGTTGAGGATGAGACCCTTGATGTGGGAACCATCGTTATCCGCATCAGTCATAATCATGAGGCGACCATAGCGAAGCTCGGAGACATTCGTGTACTCCTTACCCTGCTGAAGGCCCAAAATCTTCTTGAGGTCGTTGAACTCCTGGTTCGAAGTGAGCTGTGCCACTGAAGAGTCTCTCACGTTCTTACATTTACCACGGAGGGGGAAGACACCGTAATGGTCTCGACCCACCACAGAGAGACCAGCGACAGCGAGCGTCTTTGCCGAATCACCCTCTGTCACGATCAGTGTACACTTCCCAGATTGTGCCGTACCAGCCTTGTTCGCGTCATCCAGTTTGGGGATACCAGTAATCTTAGACTTTCTGGCACCATCAGTCTTCTTGAGTTCCTTCATCTCCTTGAACTTTGAGAGCGCCGTGAGTTCATCGGCGATACCGGTTTTCAAAACATTCTTCACAAAGTTTTTAGGTGGTTCAAACTTAGAACCAAAGTCGGGAGCCTTCGAGGTACACTCAGACTTGACCTGGCTCGAGAACGTTGGGTTCTCAAGGGTTGCCCTGACGAAGATGGTAAAAGCGTTCTTCACCTGTTGGGGCTTCAGCTTAATCTTCTTCGCCATGTCCTCGATGATCCCATTCGCGATAAGGTTTGCCACGTGATCCACGTGTGTGCCACCCTTCATGGTACAGATACCGTTGACGAAAGAGACCTGCTCGAGTCCATTCTCCGAGGGTCCAATGCACACCGACCAACGGTCTCCAGTCACAGAGGCAACTTCTTGAACACCTTCGTGCATCTTGGCATAGGTTTCAAAGTTTTGTTTGGGGAGAACATCACCGTTGAACTTCACTTTACAGTTCTGAGTCGTACAAATGTTCGCATCCCAAACGCGTTTCTGGAAAATGCTATAGATGGTATCGTCCATCTTGGACATTCCAAACCTCTTCCACTCGGGTGTGAAAGTGATAGAGACTGATGACACGGCACCCGAATGTTTTTTGATTTTTGGTGGGTCACAGACGGTCATATTCTTCGACCACTTTTGGGTATAGGTCTGCTTCGTCTCATGATCCTTGATGATCACCGAAAAGTCACTCGAATAAATGTTTGCCAACTTGGCACCGTAGCCATTGCGACCCCCGACAATCCTCTTTTGAGAGTCATCATAGTTGGTACTCGTGAGGAGATGACCAAAGACAAGTTCGGGATTCCAGAGACCTTCCTTCTCGTGCATTTTTACAGAAATCCCACCGAGAGGTCCATTGTTCTCGATGGTCACGGAACCGGACTCCTTATCGATGGCGACAGAGATGGAACTGACCTGTTTGGGGTGGAGAGAATTGCGGTCGATGGCGTTGACCAGGATTTCATCAAAAATTTTCAAGAGAGCTGGAGAGTACTTCAAGTTCTTCTTGGTGAAGGTAGAACCATCGAGGATCCAGTAGGGTTCGGTACCCTGCTCGACTGGACCGACATAAGAGTCAGGTCTCTTGAGAATGTGTTCGATGTGGGTGAGCTTTTGAACTGATTCCATATTTTCTTGTTTCTATTACAACTTTACTCTCTAACTTAGGCGTACCACCTCTCGAAAATAACAGCTCGCTCTTCACAGGACTTCTTCTTGGCCAGGTGCGATTCCGGCACCCTGGCTTTCCAGTCTTGTTGGATCGCACAGAACCTGTTCGAGTGCTTGTGAACGATAGACATGAAATCATGAATCTTTTCGGGTTTTACGTCCGGGTGCTTCATAACGATCGCCTGAATGGTCATGATGATGTAGCGAGGCCACTTGATTAGTGGTTTGTTGACGTAGTTCTCCCCGTTGTTCGGCATAAGACACTGGAAGATCTTCATAAAGTTGTCCACTTGGTCAGAAAGTTTAACCGAGTCGATTCGAACACCACGGTACTTTTCGGCATCTTCACGAAGTTTGAGCACACTCGAAATTCTTTCGGTGAGAACCAGGTCATTTTTGATAAAATTCGAGATGATCATGTACATGGCCATAGAGGTGTCTCCGCGGAGATTCTTCGTACCGGCGAGATCGGTAAACTCAAGAAGAGAACTCGCGTGGCGATCTCCGAGAACACGAGCGAGCTCGCAGAGTTCGATCGACGGCATCATGTTAACAAACTCTCCGGAGTTGATCGGAAGACCCATGTTGACTCGAAGAATGAACTGCTCTTCTTCAATGTCGGCAAGTCCACGGTAGATGGTGTACCTGATCTTACGATATTTGAAAATATCGCGTTGCTCGAGCGACATTTCATTGTAATACAGACCGTTATACTTGAGTTTGTTTCCCATGAACTTCTTAATGGTGTGAACTCTGTGTCCACCTTCGAGGATCCTAAACACCGAAGCTCTCTCGGAGACGGTGATAGGGTTGACAACAAAATCATGGAATAGCGAATCGATGAAAAAGTACTCCTGTTCTGCGGACCACGTGGAAGCATCTCTCTGAAGGATAGGATGATTGATCCACTTGGCATTCTCTCTCATCAGCTCATCATAGAACCCTCCGAGCTGAAGGCTGTCATCGTTGCGGTAGTAGGTAGTAGAAGACATTTTATTTGAATAGTTTCAAGTATATCACGGCTCACTTAGGTTAAAAATATCATTTTATAGAAAACTATATGCTCACCCTCGCCTCTGTAAAGCCCCACGTAAACACTGCTCGTAGGTTTGAGAAGCGTATCAACAAGACGGTCGTCAAATCAGCTGTGAAGGTCATCGACAGAGTGTACAAGGACCGTGACTATGCCCGGTTTTATGTCCTCGAGACGGTCGCCCGTGTCCCCTACTTTTCATTCGTCTCTGTTCTACACCTCTACGAGACCCTCGATATCTGGAGGCGTGCTGATTACCTAGAGACACACTTTGCTCAAACCATGAATGAGTACCATCATCTCCTCATCATGGAAGACCTAGGTGGTGACGAGCGTTTCGTGGATCGATTCTTTGCACAGCATACGGCCTTTGCATACTACTGGTTGACATGCCTTCTGTACGTAGTGTCACCGAGGATGGCCTACAATCTCTCTGAACAGGTGGAGGAACACGCGTATCATACCTATGATGAATTCCTCAAACAGAACAAGGCGAGTCTCTCCCTCGAGAAACCACCAGCTGTGGCTACCAACTACTACGACGATGTCGACAATCTGTATGATGTTTTTACCCGAGTTCGCGACGATGAAGGTGATCACGTGAAGACGATGCAGGATTGTCAGAATGACACTTTAAATGTTGTCTGATAGTAGATGCCAACACTCAAACAATTGGAAAATGAGTTACGAAATCTCAAACGGCAGTTATTGAACGCCGAAAATGTATACGTAAACAAAGTGAATCAGAATCATCCAAAAAACAAAAATGTTGCGGTGTGGATGAATCGTGAGATGTCTCCCGGTAACAAGAAAAACATAGAACCTTCGAAGCGTGCGTATCTCAAGACAAATGTTTCCAAAGATGGGAAGATTCTTCATGTGTATAATCGAAATGGACTCAAAAATTATCTCGCGTTTGCGAATGGTCATGGCATGAACGCGGAGAGACCGAGTCCCATGACTCGTAAACCATTCAAACTGTCAGATATCAAAGTGTACCCACCTGAAAGACGGGGTGCGAAGCGCAAGACTATGAACAAATCAAATACACCTAGGAAGAAAGTGAAACGATAATTTTCTCGTCGTACCATAAGAAGACATGTACACGTACTTCATCATCGTCATATTCATTCTCATCGTGATGATGCAGAATACATCGCGAGGTATGTCGAAATCAGTCCAGAAGCTCATTCGTCAGTCTGCTCGGTACGCGACAGCCGCACAACAGGATAAGTCTCCCGCGATAGCGATTCTTCACGCGAACTACGCGACGGCGTATTTATACGCGGCGAAGGATATTTCCTCGGATGCCCAGATTCATAATGCGACGGGTATTGACGTGAAGAAGTTTACGGAACATGTTACGAATGTACAAGATATGGTAACCAAACGAACGGCTGAGCAATTTTCGGGATTTACTGGACAAGTTGATATGTACCTGGCAGAAATAGGTGGTGAAGCTTGAGCACCTAAGTAAATGATACGAAACATTAAAATCAAGAACAAAAAACATGGAGATTATTCGCAACGAACTCTGGAACCAATGTCTCATGGACGCGATGAAAATGAATCGGGTCAATGAGGCAAATGACAAATGTCGCAACTTGGCGGATGCGACATGGAAAATGAAGATGTCATACAAAAAGTTTGATCAGAAAAAACAAGAACGAAAGATTATCGTTCTTGACAAAATGCCGGTGGAAGTGAGAGAGTCTCGGGCACGTGTTGTGACGTGCCAAGCGACGACGATGGCGGGTAAACAGTGTTCATTCAAGGCTGTGTGTGGAGATTTCTGTAAAAAACACAGGCTTGATAAGACAACGCTCGGTAGTAAAATTAAAATCGGTATGTAATATAAGCATCATGTTGGATCAAGAAAGCCTCAGACCCGTGATCATCGCCATGTCTCTCTACATCATCGTCGCCACACTCGTCCCTCGTTTCGTCACTACACCTACCGGTATCGGTTTCATCGATGATATTGTCATGAGTCTCATCGCCCAGAAAGATTCAATGATGAGCGGAACCATCATCATCGGTCTTGTTGTTTTGGCCACCAATTACATTCAAGATAAATTCTTCTAAAACATTTTTTCGTCCGACAAGATGTTTTGTATGTGCATGATCCATCGTACGAACCCTATTCTCGAACGCGTGACGCATGTACTCCAAGAGTTGGTCAAAGTTTGGTTTACCCCAAACCATTCCCTTTTTGAAGAGGAAATCATCCTTCTCCAGCTCTTGAAGTCCACACTCGATCGTGTACGGTGTTTTGATATATTCCGACGCACCCCCGTACTCCGTGATGATCACAGGTTTATCACGCATGGCCGCTTCGACAGCGCCCATACCCACACCTTCAGAGTGTGAAAAACTCACGTAACAATCACAGCGGTCATGAAGGGCGTTCATCTCTTCTTCGGATAACATGGTGTTGATCACCTCCACACGAGGAAATGGAATCTGCACATCTTGGTTCGACGTCGCTTTCACGACGAGACGCGTGTTTGGTTCATTGAGTCGCACAAAAGCCTGTAAGATGTCCCGGAACTTCTTTCTCGGGTCCATGATGTTACCGATGTGGTAAAACGTATACGGTTTTTCAAGTGGCTCTGGAATGTGTGCGTGAATGACGTAGAATTCGTTATCGGGAAACTGTCTTGAAAGGACACGCTTACAAAATTCACTGGGTACAGCCACACGTTTGAACGCTTTCATGATGTGTCCATAATCTTCATGAACGGTTTCGGTTTCACAGACGGTCATACATGCGAGGTTTTTCACACGCGTCTTGGCATATTTGACGTACTCCATCTGATTCGCGACGGGGATCACAAAGATCAGGCCATGATCTGACTCTGGGACTTCCTGACCGAACTCATAGTATTTTCCATTCGGTAAGAATAAATTGACATACTTTTTAGCATGTTGACCGATACCTGTCCTCAGGTGAGGACCTATGATGATCATTTGATTTAAAGATAATCTTTCTTTTATATATAGTAACATGTCCGCTCTTCGCAAAGAAATCGAACAGGAAATGGCGCGCGTTCGCATCGATAAGACGCGCCTCTTTGACCTTCTCCTAAAGATTGTCGACAATTGTGGTACCGGTCAGGGTGGTGGTCCGGGTGTCGCCGGTCCTGCCGGCCCCGCCGGTCCTCGTGGTCCTGCCGGTCCCTCTGGTCCTGCCGGTCCCGCCGGTCCTGCTGGTGCTCCGGGACCAGTCGGTCCCCCTGGTCCCGCGGGTGAGTGCAAGTGTGAGCCCCCCGCTAAGGCCCCTGCCAAGGCCCCTGCCACCAAGAAGGCGCCCGTGAAGAAGAAGCCGGTGACCGTCGATGCCTAAATATATATAAAGTTGAATCCCGTGCTATAAATAGATGGTCGTCCTCAGTATCGCCCCTATTCGTATTTATAACACTTCCAACAATGAGTCGAAGCGCCCGAAACGTGTTCTGAGGCGTCCAGTCAAAGTAAGTGACGAAGTTGTTCAATTGAGACATCAGATCGTGATGTATAAGCGTGAACGCGCGAAACTCCGTAAGCTCGCGGAATGGAACCTTCGTTCGACGAAATCTTCACTCAAAGATGTTCAGGATACACTTGAAATCTTGAACGATCTCTATGGTGATGAAATGTACGAAGATCATAATGGGAAGGATCTATAGACGGGTAGAGGTTTCGTGTGCCACATGGGTCTAGATGCATATGCTCGTGGTATATGAACGATACCACTCTTGTATACTGATCCCATGAAGAGTCCAGTGGACAATATACGCGTCGGTGTGACACCAAACCGTGCAGGTATCGTGTGTATTCCATGTGCAACGTCATCTTCAACATCTTTTATGTCAGCCATGTTCGACACACTCGACGCGAGTAGACCCATCGCTATAACTTCATCGTCGACAACTTCTGTGTGAGCTATGAGATGTGGTACAACACTGATAGCTCCCGCCCAAAATGTACCCACGTAAAACGGTTTAAGTAAAGGAAGAGATCGTTTAAACATTGGGTACATCAAAATACTCAAAATTTCTGGTGCGACGTACTTGGATTGGTCACTGTACCATAATACGAGATTCGCCACCAAGAGTGCTGTCGCGATTGATTCGGGTGTATCATCCGTCTTTTCATCTATGTATCGATCACCCCCATATGCCCATCTCGCCGATGCCATGATGTACAAAAGTGGTAAAGGTTCAAGAGGTGTACCCGAACATAACGCTAATATGGACATGACTGTCCCTACTCCAAATCCGGGTAGCATTTCCATATTAAGGTTGTGTTTCTTTAATTATCACCATAAATTTCTAGGATATCCTTAACGATAGGACTTCTTTCTATGTCAGCGAAATCAAATGTTATGTATTCGATGCGTTTATGGTTCTTACCATGTAAACGTGTGTAAATATCTTTGAGACCGTTATCTTCATATTTACGATCATGTTGTTTTGGGTCACCGGTGACGATCATCTTACATCCGTCACCGATTCGTGTCAAAAGCATCTTCATCTGATTCGGAGTTGAGTTTTGCATTTCATCTGCAATCACGAACGCATTCTTGAATGTTCTTCCACGCATGTACGCGAGTGGGCATATTTCGATGATTTTCTCTTTGATCATGTACTGAATATCATTTTGACTGTAAAATTCTGAAAAGACATCCATGATGGGTCTCGTCCATGGATCCATCTTCTCTTCGAGTGTTCCGGGTAGGTACCCAATATCTTCTTCCACGGAAACAGCGGGTCGGGTCAGTACAATCTTTTTGTACGTCTTGTCGTTATATCCAGTTATAGCCGCGTAACAGGCTAACATTGTCTTACCTGTTCCTGCCGGTCCTACTGCGAACACCATAGGCTTACTCATACTATACAGTGCTCGATTGTAGTTTTTTTGATTTTCACTCTTTGGTACCGCGACCGGTTGTATATCCATCTCCTCCTCGATGTAATACTCGTGCTCATCATAAGACGATGAGAGGGAAAATTTCCGACCCTTTTTACCCCCCATACTTTTTACGCAGAAGATTTATTCACCCACCATATGAACCCACCTAATAATGAGACTAGAATGGCGAACAAAAGACCAAACGAATACTTTTTAGGGTTTTCGTCTGGGGGTTTCTCGGGTAACTTCCGAACATTTTGATTGAGTGTATCAAGTTTTGTCAGTAGTTTTTCGAGTACTTCTAAAATCTGGACTTCTTTATTCGGAGACTTTTCCTTAACATTCACTGTAGTGATTTCGAGTACCATCGACCAGTGTGCATCGGGTTGAAGTGAAAGGTAATCTCCATCATCTTGTTGTTCGAAAATTTTGAAATTGAGTTTCTTTATGGAAATGGGATTGAAATATCTCGTCGGGGGATTAAAACTTTTCCATTGTTTGTCTCGTATGAGAACTCCGTCACTCCCAGTAAAATGTCGCTCGAGTGGAACGCGTGCGAGTATCTGTCCATTGCGTTCGTCGAGCATCTGTGCAACCTTGGGGATGTCCGGACATATGATGTCTACGTATTTAGCGATATTCGTGTTGAGATTGGAGCTGTTTTCACCAACCTGTGTAATGTAAAAGTCGACCATCTTGATTCCTATGACCCGGCTCATGTCTTCAACATGTGTGTTTGACTTGAGACTGAGATCCAATGAGAATACGTTATTCGTACCATTCACGAATCTAGAATCCAGGATGACATACTGAACTTTTTTGGGTACGTCTTCTAAGCCCATAACTAATATCACCGAACATTATATTATGATCCCACCCATCGCGAAGTTTGTGATCACCTTTAATACGGTCGCCGCGATAGCTGTATGTGTTGATGTACATCGAGAATTGAACCGGTATAAAAAATTGGCTTCTACTATAAGTAAATGATTTACATTCAGGCAGTGTACCAGACATTCACAACTATGGGACCTCAGTACATGTTGAACACCTATAATTGGCTAAAGGCTGCACTATGGGATGCACCATATCGCTTCATGCTTGATGTAGAACTCGAGAAACTCGCGATCGAACGCGAAGAGCACCTAAGTGAAAATGATACACCCGAAAAGTAAGCATGTCTGAATACGTTTTACCCATCAACAACCTGTTCATCAGGTCGACCGTACCCCTTGGTATTTCAGGTCTGGCAACTGATAACCTCCGAATCGCTTTCTTACAAGCAACCGCTCCACTCTGTGCGGACGTACAACGTAAAATCTGGGAGGAAGTACTTCGGTGCACGACACCTATCGAACCACCCCCAGCTCCTAAAAAATGCCCTTCAGTTTCTTACACTCGCTCTCAGAATTCATTGCCCCGAGACCTATTCAAAGACGCGTGAATCGTTCAACCATCATCGAAACAGTGAACGACTGTGGTGAGAAGAGATACATCGAGATGGAACGCGAAATCCATATTGAACGAAAGCGGAATTTGGATGTTCTCCTCACGAAATGTAAACGATTACTTTCATTCATTCAGACGACACAGAATACGGATATGTATGACAAGATGCACAGTTTTGTAGGTCGAGTTCGCCAAGCTATATACAAAGGTGACGACATTACACCCCTGATTGACGAATACGAAAATCTCAAAAATACTGCGAAAAGAAGTTCAAAAACCTTTACCAACCTAAGTGATGCCATGTAATCTATGATTTTATGCTAAAATGGACTTGTTTCATAAAATCATGGAGATTGTCGATAAGCACGCTGATAAGATCCCGGAGGGGGACTACATCGAGTTATGTGATACGATCAAAAAGTTGCGAGACAAAGTCAAACCCCCGTCATTTCTTCTCAATCAAAATGATCCACTTTGGGAAACGGCATATGATCCGGAAAGAGATGGTCCACCGGTCTATGAACCAACTACTGACCTGAATCATTTTTTAGAAGAGTTACATGATGAGTGGACCGAAGGGAGCTGATGGATCTATTCTAGCTGAAGAACGTGGTTCTATATGTGCTGAAGGATCTATTGTACCTGGTGCATGTAATTGTTTTAGTCTCGAAAGTTCTTGTAATTGTATGTGTATTTGTTTGAGTTCGTTACATATTTTCACGTATGCCCATTCTCTCTTCGTTGGGAACATCTCATCATCCATGATTTCCATGATCTTTCGTACATGTTCCATACCTAAGTGAAGCGTAGATATTATAATATCAGTAATTACAAATGTCACTTATTCCCATCAAGTTGATTAAGAACATTCCAGTGAGAAACAAGTTGCTGAAAATCAAAGATGAAACTCCCGAGATTGATAAGAATGATTACATCGAATCTCGAATTCTCATAAATAAGAAAGCGAGCAACCTCCTGGCTATAGAGGATGCTTCTGAGATTGCCAAATACTATCTCCATAAGAAGGGTGTTTTCGAGCGAATCGCCAAAGACATCAAGAAGGAATCTGGGAAGGACTTTCGTTTTCTATTCCGCAAGACATCTTCAATGGAAAAGCGACCCCTAGCCGTGAAGGGTCGTGATGGTATGAACTATATTCTCATGGAACATTCATACCCTGATGGTTCGGGACACTATGGTATGTCTCGAGTGAACCACACTAATAAGACTGCGTTAATTTATGATTCGATGACAAACTCGGAATCCGACTTTGAGAAACCTCTCAAGGCCTTGTTGGGTAAGGGGTACAAAGTGTCCGTTGGGACAATTCATGGGTGTTACCCTCGCTTGAGAAACGCGACAAAAATTGATTTGAATCCTCAACCTACAGGTGGATTTGTGTCACAGTCGTTCGAACAGTTCAAGAGTAAGAACTTCGCCGGTGGTCGCGGGGGTGTTCCCAAGAAGCACATGGATGAAGCGTTCATGATTTCTCAATATGACGAACTTTCTCAGCATCACTTTTGTTACATGGAATCATTCCTTGCCTTGATGGTGAATCTCGGAATGGTGAAACCCGGTCCCCAAGATCCTCGCGAACGCCTTGAGTATGTCAAGAAGTTCATTTGGGGTGTGATTCACAAGTATGTTCCAAAGTCCAGTCGTGGTACAGTTCATTGGAAGTATTTCGAGAAACACTTCCCATACATCCTGGAGACCATGGGTTCCGATGGTAAACGTCTCCCTATGAGACAGGGTTTCATTCAGGTTCCACCCGTGAAGGGGTCTGTCGAGTTTAAATTGAAGAAGATGCGTACACGTGGTGACATCGACCCGTCATGGACGCTCAAGAAGATTGTTGACTGGTCGAGGGGTACACCTAAGTAGAATCAAAACATTGTAATTTTCAAGAAAAAAATGGGTTCTACCCGAAGCCACCCACTCCCTCCAGGAATTTTCGTTGAGATGAAGCCCTCTCCAGATGAGTTTGATGACTGGACTGAAGAGGATTTTGATAATGAAATCAAAAGACTTCGGGAACGTATCAGAGAACTCGAAGCCAAAAAGGTCGCATGTAATGAGGATGACGACGATATCATGCACGACCCCGACGTCCGTGAGATGGTTGAAAATGGTGAACACACCTGTCACATGTTTGACGCACCTTGTCAAGCATGTGAAGATGACGATGAAGAAGTTGCTACTGACAAGCTACATGCTCATTTCTGTTAATCATCTGTGAGTAAATCAATTTCCTTCTCATACGTATGTGAGAGTAAAATTGACTTTAGATCTCTCGAGAATGAAATAAATTTTTTTGGAATGTCACCCCATAAACGTTCATTTGACACGAACGCATCTACAGATCCATCCCTTAGAAGAGGTTCGAGGAGTGTCCAATTGGGTTCACTGTATCGTATCTTTGTACACCCTCTCGCGAACCGCCTCGAGTATATGTACCACGCAACAATACCTTTGTATATATTTTTAGGTCTCTTACCTTGCTCGAGACATTTCCGAAGAGAGGGTACCACAAATGTGTGAAACTTTGTAAATCCATCCATACAAATCCGATCGAGGTCATCGAGATTTGTCGCATTAGAAAATCTTTCTTCGACTGTATCTACGTAATCGTGTATATCAAATGGTACATCTATATCTATCGAAGGCACGATTTCTTCATTCTGGAGTTGTCTGAAATGTTTCCTATGTGCTTCATCATTCATGACCTGGTCAAAGGTCGTGTACCCGGAAAGTGCTCCAAGATATGCGAGTGAAGTATGACCACCATTGAGAATACGGATCTTCGTCTCTTCGTATGGTTCGATCGTATTTGTAATGACAACACCAACCTGTGTCAGATCTGGAAAATCGGATGCGAAATTGTTCTCGATGACCCACTGTGTATACTCTTCTGTTTGTATAGCCGAATTACCATAACCCGGGAAAATATCCTCTACTTCTTGACAAAGGGTGTTCGTAGAACGAGGTGTGATACGATCCACCATACACGAGGGGAATTTGACATTTTCGCGAATCCACGACGCGAGTTCGTGTTGATTCGTGTGATAGAGGTACGCCAAAAATTGTGTCTCGAGTGTAATACCATTTTGGCGGATATTATCGCAACAAAGTATAGTCACAGGTGTGTTGCGATTCCGGAGACCACACGCGAGGTATTCGAAAAGTGGTGACCCGGGTGCATACCCACTTTCGGTGACGGTGACAGTGATAAGATGAACACTCGGTAACGTGAGCATGTGTTTCGCGATGGTCCGGTTTTTCGTCCAGTCGATATAGTCGAGATGTGACCGAACAATCCTATACTCAGAGGGGGTCTTAACGATGTAGTCATCGATTTCCCGAAACCCCTCATTCCGGAGATTTACAGCGACGATACCCCATCTCAGGTCACCGGTCTTCTCCATATAGTCATCTATGTACATGGCCTGATGCGCTCGGTGAAATGCGCCGTAGCCTATGTGCACAACTCCTGTTTGACATTCCGATTTGTCATAGGATGTTTTGTACATGCTGACATTACAGAAGAAATTTTTAAACGACTTAGACGAAAAGATTTACAGAGATATAAGTATGAATGAATTGTTAGAGGTTATGCAATTGATTGATCGAAATTCTGATAAATTACCAGAGGGGGACTACTTGAGCATATGTAACCGCCTGAAGAAAGTGTACAATGAACGGAATGATCCCACATTCTTTTTCGATTATGAAAATTTTGAAATACCGTTGATGGGTCCGACCCATGAAGTACACGACTACTTTTACGATCATTATATGAATCAGGCTCTATCTCTAGATATGGATTACATAACTGGTGAAATTGAGTATTTACGGAAAGAGTTGAATCAGTTACAACCACTCAAACGAAAGACTAAGAATCTCAAAGATGTGGTTGTGAAGCATCATTGTTTATCCATCAATCTAATACCCGAGGAACAGACACTCGAGACACTCGGGTTAAATACCGAAGATGTTGATAGTATGACTAAATCATTCATGCATGCAGAAAACACTTTCCGTGAAACGTACAGAAACGCGATAGAAAAACGTTTAAATGTCTTGGAGGAAGCTCTGGAAAAGTTGTATGAGACTTAAAGTTTACGGGAACAATGTACGTAATGGTAAAATGTTTGCATTGTCATTACCTACGGCTATACATAGACCATCTATAAAACACACAAAACGTTTCAGAATTTATTCCACGGCGTACAAAAACGTCGATCCTTATCGCGAAACGTCTCTACGGTATATGGGGTACGCGAACGAGCTTGGAGAAGCTTTCACACCATACCTTCCGGAATGGGGTCTCCCAGCGTCTTATTGTGTTGCCGCATCATATGTCATGTTTGATACGATCGACAAAGGACAAAAGGCATATGAATCAGCAGAGGATGGGGACAAAATGATGGATGCCATCAGAATGTCCACAGAAACGCTGACATGGCAGATGCTTGCATCAGTATTTTGGCCAGGATCGATCATTCGTGTCATAGTGAGTATGACAGCTCATATGACCCATGATGAATCGCACGTCATTCCAACCATTGTTGGTCTCGCCGCCATACCCGCGATTATTAAACCTATTGATTCTACAGTGGATACTCTTATGGAGACATCCTTGTCCAAGGTTATCAACGGTGAGGTGAAGACATCAGAAGATGCGCGTATCGCCATGATGACAGCTATGGGCTCGATATCCCTACCCCCATTCATGTATTTCTTGGCCGCCTTCATAAAAAAAATTAAAACCTAAGTCGTGAATGATAAATCTGAAATTATGTAAAAATGGAGAATCTCAAGAGTCTTATGCAATGTTTGGACGACATTTCCAAGATGATCCCTGAGGGTACCTACTTGGAAATGTGTGATAATCTTAAGAAGGTGCATGACACTATCCCGAAACATGACGATCCCCCTGTGACGGATAATCGCCGAGTTCCTTTCCAGGTTGTATTACCTGATGAAATGACCGTTTATCGAATCGAGGATGACAGTGAAAGTGAGAGTGAAAGTGACGATGAATGGAACCCAGAGTGGTACGATGAATGGGTACAGAACGAAGAGTGCCTTCGAAGACTCTTGAAGGACCTCAAAGTGGCAGATCGCTCGCTTCGGACACTCAAACCCATTCAGCGTATCACCAAGAGAATCAAAGAGGAGGCTCTCCGAGCATACTGTCGCCAAGCTAATTTTTACCCAGGTGAGATGGATGAATGGACGTTTGAACGGTTCGCTGAAATCGCGACTCGTCACAACTGGCCGGAGAGTACCAGGAACAAGCGTTTTGAGCGAACCATTTATGAAAATCACCGCATTTTCGAAAATCGGCAGACTGAACAAAGGCGGAATGAACTGACAGAACTGAAGAGGAACCTGGAGAATGAAATTTCAGAGATGAGAGATCGCCAGGCTTACTTGAGGGTGCATTACAACTTGTAAGTTTGTTCGCACCACCATTTGTTACCACCGGTATATTCAAAGATGATGTGAATCAGGACACCCGAGAGGAAGAGTAGCCAGAAGATGTCTAGACCCTTGATGTTTTTTAATCCATAAAAGATTGTCACATTCGCTAAACCTATGATTACAGATTCCAGAAGAACATTTTGAATCGGACGTGTCATTTATTATATTCCACGAAAAAAAAATGTTGATAGGTAGTATAACAATGAAGAACGATACCCAGCAGATGATCATGTACATCGCGCTTGGTGCTGCTATTACCACTCTTGTGCTTTACATCACAGGCCAGCTCAGGTTTGCCGAGTTCCTCGAGGGTGAGGAAGGTGGTGAGTCTGACAGTGATTCCGATGAGGAGGGTATGGACGGTGAGCCTCTTCCCATGGGCGATTCTGATTCCGAGTCCGACTCTGAGTAAATACACACTCAATATACACTTAGAACCTCTATTTTATCAAATACAACCTTGATAAAAATGTAGACTTATCATAAATGCAACCATACGCCACCGCATCTGAACCCAGCCCTCTCAATGGTAACAGGCCAAGTGTGAATGTCAATGCGAATGCGAACGCGAACGCGAACGCGAACCAGTCCTTTTTCAACAAATACCGGAATCCTATCCTATACAGTTTAGGTGTAATTGTTCTCATCATCATCGTCTCGATAGCCATGAAGAGAAGGAGCAGTTTTTATAATGTGGGTAAGGTTGAATCATCCAAGAAGAAAAAGGTGAAGAAGTGTCCGTCTGGGTGTGTACCTGCACCCAAGGTTGTTGTGAAAAAGGATCCCAAGAAGGGTACATCCTTCGATCCTAAGCTCACTAATAAAATCTGAGTATACAGTATACAATGGAGCCATATGCTACAGCAGCGGAACCCGGACCACTCAATGGTAATAGACCAGCTGTGGGTGGTATAAGTTCATTCATTTCTGAGAACAGGATGTGGTTCATCGGAGGTATCGCAGTTATCATCGGTATCGTGATCGCCATGGTCATGATGCGCAAGAAGAAAAAGAAGCGTTCACGTGGACGTCGTGGACGTCGTGGACGTCGTGGACGCCGTTTCATGAAGAGAAGGCGGAGGAGATAAATAATACCTAAGTCACTGGAATATCATGTAAAAAAATAAGTAAAATGGAACAAACCATGACCATCCCCGAGTCCACGCTTACGGAGATTTTGAGCACGCTTCAAAATCTCCGTAAGGAGATCGCTTCTCTCAAAGGAGAAGAAAAACCGCGAGTGATTTGTGAAGGTGTCACAGGCAAGGGTATCCCGTGTCGTAACAGAGCGTGTCCGGAATCTAAATTTTGTAAGATGCACGCCGAATCCAAGCAACACACTGAAAAGAAAGAGAAGAAGAAGCGGGAAAAGAAAGAAGTCAAACCAAAGAAGATTCAACCTGAGCACACACATGAGATTGGTGAAGTACCTTCTGAACCGTGTCCATTATGTATGACACATGGAGACGTACTCGACTCGGACCTCCCCAATGCTACATTCGAAGGTGATGACATCACAGACCGATTACGCGCGCTGTTGGCAGAGGAATCTGAAAATTAGAATTGTCTGTAAAGTGTGTACATAGAAAAGATCGAAATAGTGACCAGCACAAATTGTAATGTCATTGAAATCGTAAGCCATTCGTCAATAATCTTTTTTTGTTCGACATCTTTCAGTTTTTCCCCGAACATAGTTACCTGACGATTTAAATTTTGTAAAATCGAAAACGCCAACATGAGTGTAGCCATGCTTACAAGAATAAATGCTATGTTGTATACGGGGTCCCCCTTTCCACGATAAAATCTCGACACACCAAGAAGGGCTAGAGAAATTGATGTGTATAATCCAACGTTACGCAACGACGTTTGGTAAAACATGAGTGTATCTTTGAATGTGAGTTCCATTATACTGTTTGGTAACATTATTTTCTCAGTATGATGTATAATGAATCTCAACAAAACCGCCCGCGCGAATCTTATGTACATCGCTATTGTGATTGGTATCCTTATGCTGTTACCAGTCTTCAACCGAATGTTGACCCCCGCGAAGAAGGAGAAGTATGGTAACAAGATGCCTGGTGCCATCGTTGATAGGTCTGTCACAGGTCCGGCGCCATCCACACTGTCTATTACTATGGGTAAAATCTAATCACGAAATATGTAAATAAATACTATCCTTGTTGATGATTTACACAATTATCATGAACAACATTTCCACCCTCGAGCCTCACGAGGTGTACGCGTGGTTCCGGGGGTGGCACAACAGGAGACAGGAGTACCGGAGGATTTTCATCTCGAATGTCATGGAGGAGTGTGAGGAGGAGAGGAACAGAATAATTTC
>Ga0209137_1000631_pt1 | contig 36636 bp, 60 predicted proteins | sample SaaInl5LU_22_DNA_FD_184642 | JGI IMG/M metagenome (GOLD analysis project Ga0209137, IMG submission 184642) | Marine microbial communities from expanding oxygen minimum zones in the Saanich Inlet - ESP_105LU_22_DNA (SPAdes) (version 2) | ecosystem: Environmental > Aquatic > Marine > Intertidal...
ATCTAACCTTTATACGCTAAAAAAGGGGGTTGTAAACCCCCTTTTTTCATTTTATTTAAATTTTTTGGAGATATTGGTAGCGGATGTTATTCCAGATTTTGAGAAGTTGTTGTTTGAGTTTTTGGTCGCGGTTAGTGATAAAGGGGTTGAAAGGCATATCGTCTGATCGGTATTCGGGGTTGGTATAGTTTGGGTTTTGGTTAATGTAGATTTCAAACATCGCGGAGTAGAGTTTATAGTCAAGTTTTTGATTTTGGGTGAATTGTAAACGGACGTGTTTTTTAGGTTTGATGTAAGTAATAAGCGGGTCTGTTGCGCGGTGAACAGATAGAATTTTGAAAGATAGATCGTATTTTTTGATGATGTTGGTAAGAGTTTGAGGATCGAAAGAAATTGGAATATGAGTGATGTAAGAAAGGGATTTAGTAGATTTTTTGAGTAGGTTAGTCATGATGTATCTCCGTTTCATATACATCATTTATACGAACTAAATTATGTTCTGTAAACTCTTTTTTTGACTGAATAAGCAATATTAGCAAGGAATACTACTTGAATTAAAATCAAATATTCATCTAAAGCAGTTGGTCCTATAGTACCTCTGCCGCCGAATGATTCTAAACCAGCAGCGAGAGGTACTAAAAGGATATAAGCTAAAAATGGTATAGTAAGATATCGTATCATACGCCAAGAATTCTTGCTACTTCATGTTTGTTATCGTTTGGAAGTGCTTTGCCAGACATAATATGCTCTACAATTTGTTCAAAGTAAAATGCAGCATCTCCATGGCCATTTTCATCCAAGACAGCAGCACAATCTCTAAAGAACATCTTGAGCTTCATATCTGCCATGCCATCACCAAGAGCTGCTCGGTGAGATTTACCTGTACGCTGATTCATTCCAACCATTCCTTTCTAGCATATTCAAAAAGCTTTTGAATTGATCTTCGTTAAGCTCTAGTTTCTTACCAGGAATAGTTCCATTTGAATATTCCTGAACTCGTCCGCCGTACATATGTGTCGATACATAGTAGACGTGATCTTGATTTGGGTGTGTATATTTCATAATATATCCATAGTATCATAAAGGAGGGGAGCTGTAAACTCCCCTCTAAGTTTTAAGCCGCTAGAGCGTATTCTACAGCTTTTTCTGCAGCTTTGATTTTGCGGAGTTGGTTAGACCCAAACCACTGGCTATGAAGGCGGTTATCAGCATTACGACCTTGAAGGTGATCAGTCACGTATGTAACTGAGTTAAATGCCTGCCACCATGAACCCTCGGCAAACTCTGCACCTGGCTGTGTTTCAAGAACTTCAAAGGCTTGCTTAGCAACACGAGAAATATTATCTTGAGTAATACCATCTTTTTGCTTGTCTTGACCAGACGTAAGTGGGAAGACTTCGTTGTAGTAACCCATAAGAGACTCTACAGTGAAACGTTTTTGCCCGAGGAACTGAGCCATTTCTTTGTACTTAGCAAATTTCTCGTGAGCAATACCCATAGTAGCCTTGACAGTATCAGCATCAAACGCAGTGCGGTGACCAACTTTTACAGCACGTTGTGCTTGTGAGTTAAGAGCAAATGTCAGAGTATTGTTGCATACTACTCGAATTGGCGTAAAACGGATATCGATTGACTTGCCATAAACGTGTGGATTGCTAAAAAGCATATATGAGTCAACTTGATCTCCACCAAAGAGGTCAAATGATTCTTTTACTTTAGCAAGAGCCCAAACATAGTTACCGCCTTTAAGCGATCCTGCGGTATGCATTTCCATATCACCCGCAAGAACGTACTCATTGAAAAATTCAAAAGCTTGTTCATTCTGTACAGGATGCCAGTCTTTACCTACATTTGTAAGGATTTTACCATCAGACTCACGTACAAGAGACTTTTGACCAGTTAGAACGTTATCACCTTTGTAACGAATAAAGGACTCAACCTCTTCTACACGCCAATCGACGCCGGCCTTTTGCATCATTTGCTGTGGAGTGAGGTCGTTAGAAACCTTTGTACCAAGACCATGCCAAGGCAGATCGCCTGCATATGCCATTTGAGCTTCGCCGTTTACAATTTCAAGTTCGTGTGCCATGATATATTCTCCATTGTTGATATGAATATACTATCACTAGTGGAAATACTTGTAAACAGCTTATTTGATTTTAAATGAAATATTTTGTTCTTTTTCACGATCATCCAGTTCATATACTGAACGATATTGATTATTTGCATCAATAACAGATTTAAGAACGCTCAACAAATCTTCATTTGAATTTTCATATAGTGCATTTGTATCTTTAGGGAAGCAACTTCCACCAAAACCCTTTTTACCATCAAATCCTGGAACCGTCATATGAGAATGTCCGATCCTAGTATCACTTCCTATAACGTTTGATACAATATTATATCGGCCACCGTTCGATTCGACATAATCTTTATATTGATTAAACCATACTACTTTAGATGCAAGGAAGCTGTTAATCCCATACTTTACCATAGAGGCTTCTCCGGCCTTCATATGATGCATAGGTGCTGGATTGCAATTGCTATTATATTTGTAAAATGTTTTAAGTCGCTTTGTGTATTCATATCGACCGCCAAACACGTGAAATGCAGGGTTAATAAAATTATCAAAAGCATTACGCTCTGTTAAAAATTCTGGGTTATACACGAAGCGCTTATATCGAGTAAATTCTTCAGCCAGATCGGGTGTAATAGTCGATTTAATTACTACCATACCACTTGGAAATTGTTCAAGCTTTAGAATTACTTCCCTAATGATGTTGGCATCAATCCCGCCGGAATCATTTCCCATTGGGGTAGGCACACATACAAAAGTAACATCTGGGACATATGCTTCCAAATCATCCATATCGTGAAAGCCTTTATAAGGATCCACGATCATAATATCGTTAGATGTATTTTTAAACCCAAACTCTACAGCTTTACCTACAAAACCATAACCAATAATGGCAATCTTAGTTAGCTTATTCATTAATGTTTGCCTTCGCTAAAATTACTTACAAGTCTGTCACCGGATACAGCTCGACGTTTTACTTCATTAACCGAAATTCCATGTTTTTTAGCAACAGATTCATAAATCCATTCGATAGCGTCTTTAGTTGTCATAACTATTCCAATCAGTTCAATCATGTTTTTACATCATAACATATTCTTTACGATACGTAAACATCTTATTATCTTAGAGCATCTGTATTTCTACTCATTTCTGCAAATTCTCCCCAAGCTTTAAATGCCTGAATTACTTCAAGGGAAAACCAATCTTCTACATTTAAACTAATATCATCTTCTGAAGTTTCTTCAAGCGCAGAATATAAGTTGTCAGACATATAGGTCTGACCAGGCGTTAATAACGCATCTACTGATTTTGCATCTTCAATATATACCGGATCTGAAGCAATCTTCACGGCTATTTGTTTCGGAATTTGAAAATTAACCGGGTTGTCAACCACTACGTGCTTTTTCACAACTTCTTCTAAACTATATCCATCATCTCTAAGTTCATCAAAGTTTCGATTTTTAAATTGTGCATGCATAAATTTAACTACGGATAAGTGCTGGGCTGATAGCGCTACATTAACCTTATCATTATTTAAAATTTTATAATTATTCCCCACACACAGATATAAAAAATCTTCCACGGCATCACCATTATGAAGGGCAGAAGATATAAGGGGTCTAGTAGTAATATTTAAATCCTGGGTGTTATACTCGATTATACTATCCGAATATAGTGGCAACTTCCAATTATATGAATGATAGTACGAATTAAAATCGCTTCGAACTTCTCCTATTTTAACCATTTCAACGTATAGAGATTTCCAATATTCAAGCGCTGGTCTTAAATATCTTACAACTTTTACATTTTCAGCTATTTCAGTAAAATACTTTTTTATATGCTCATCTAAAATATTAGGCTGTATCCTAGAATAGTGCGCTGATGAAAGAACTACCTTAGGTTTATTTGATTTTAAAATTTGTTCTTTTAAATCAGCCATAGCTTCATCTTCATAATCAGTACCAATAGACTTTGCATAAAAGTTGTGATTATGCATGACAAATGAATTTTTGTGGGCTTTTGGGTAAAATAATTCTTCGGCAATAATATTATTTTTGTGAAAAGCCATTTGAATCGCAGTCGATCCGGCTTTATGATTGCCAATATGTATAATTATTTCCTTTTTCATTGATTTTCCAAAATAGAATTATTCAAAAGGTTATCGAAATGAAATCCTATGATTGCTGTTCGTCTAGTAATATTCCCGCTCACAACTCGGTGATTCCAACCAGTATTGATAAACCAAACTTCGCCGGGTTGCATCTGTAGACTTTTAACGCCTTCTTTGTCTTTAAATTCAAAGATTGAATCGTTGTTATTAAGGCAAATCTGTGCTCTGCAAATAACGCTAGTATCGGCGTCAATATGCCAATTTAACTCATGATCACCTTTCATCTCGCTTAGTCTGAAGCGGTATGTTTTATCAAATAACTGATCTAATGCAGGTCTAGTGTATCGCAAAATGTTATATGGATCAGGGTCCCATGTATCGTAAGCATATTCATCAACATCCGTATCAAAACTGGCATTTTTTTTCTGTAAGAGTATTTGACGGTAGCTTGAGCCGACGTTAAAAACTTCTTCATAATTGCAGTTTTGGCTAATTCCGTAGTTATCTCCACCAATATCATTTTTAATATTAGTATCAAGAATGTAATTTAGTTCATCAACAACTTTAGATGATACCTGACCAATCTTACAAAAAGTTTTAAGTTTATTTCTACGAGGACCAGTGCCACCAACCCTAGTTCTTTTAGTTTGTTCAATTAGACACTTTTCTGCCATCTGTCTTTCCATTCTTTAATAGTTATCTCTTTTAAGTTTGGTTTCTCACCATTATATATTACACTTTGCCAACAATCTTTTCCATAATCCTGGTCACAGGTAAGCATCATATTAGGGGCCAAAGCCCAATCAAGATGAGTCCTATACTTCATCTTAACAGAAAATCGCTCTATAGCAGGTCGCCGTGATATACTTTGCATAGAAACAAAGGCAGAATTATAACCTTTAATATAATCCAACTGATATGGTAACAATCTCATAGTTGGGCTGTGGAAAGTATCTACTTTAGGGTTTGTAAATCTCCTATAGTCTCTGTAGATATATGTTCTAGTGAGCAATCTATAACAGCCATCATAGTATTTCTGAATTGTAGAAAATGCTACCGGTCTATCACCGTCAAAAAGAAAAAACCATTCTTCATAATCAAAGAATGTATCAGGAAGAATGTCAAACCATTCTATATTACGCTTATCATAAAGTTTATTTTCTTTACCAAGTCTTATTAATTCATTTCGAAAGTTTTCATATCCGTATTCTTCAAGTGTTAAGACTTTTTGATTAATCGTATAAACCACGATGCTGGATCCCATTCATACCACTTTTTCCCAATCTGCCAATCCATGGGCTTTTCATGATGATTAGCGTGCCATCCTTCACCGCCGGTTAAAATGTTAGCTATCCAAGAATTGGAGACATTTTCATGACGGTGGCACAATGTATTTAGTAGACCAAATCCGATATAACCATATATCATTGGTGATATAATGAGTATTATATACCATTCAATAGGTAAAAGTAACCCCATAAAAAGGGTCGAAAGTCTAATTTCTTTATGATGTTTATGAAACCACATAACGCGTTTGTTTTTAAGTAAGTCAGTCACGTGTCTTGGGCGAATTGCAGGCACTTTAAATGTAGAAGTTAATACTCTCCAAACAGGCTGGTGCTTAGGCGAATGCGGATCTTTTTCGGTATCTGAGTGATTATGGTGCATTCTATGAACTCCAACCCAACCAAGGACCGATCCGGAGCCTGACAATGGGCCTAATATAAGTACCAGATATTCATACCAGACGTGAGCTTTAAATGATTTGTGCGAAAAATATCTGTGGTATCCTGCGGAAATTACGACTGAAGATAAAAAGAACCACCAGATAAAACTATATAAAACATAAATCAAATGTAAAGTTCCTTATATTTGTTTATAAATTCTTGAGCGAATATTTCTTGACCTAATTTATTAGGATGTTTATCTTTATCAGATATAAAACAGTTTTCTTTATGATCATATCTCAAAATATCTAAAAAATATCCATTTAATAGTGGCCAAAATGGCCAACCTATAATGCTATTTTTAGTTTTTTCTATTTGATCAAACATGGGATTGTCCATAAAGTATTGTATGGTTTGGCTTTTATCAATATAAGCTGCCGGGTTTAATCTACCTTCTTTTTGCATTTCATCAAGAACCCAAAAACTAAAAAATGTAAGGCCTTGGCCCATTATAAGTTTTATATTACGAGCCTTGCAAATATCTATGATTGCTATCATTCTAGATAACTGACTTTCTATCATATTTTTATAAACATCTTTATTGAAATTTTTGTTATTCCAAAATTTTTTGTTTATTTCGCCGATTCCAATATCATCCATCCAAGAGGTAATTTTAGAATTATTGCCATAATCATTATAAACTTCCATCAAAGCGTTAAAATCAAATGTATAAAAAGATTCCCTATCTGCGCCGCTCCACAAAATAGCAATAGTATCAATTTTATCTCCATGACTAGCTATCCCTTTAATAACTTCCCTGAAAATAAAATCAGAACTAGCGCCGGATTTTCCTAGATTGACACACTCTAAGTTTAATTCATTAGCCATAAGTTCAGGCCACATTGGCCAACCTGACCGTCCAACGTCTGGTAATGAGTCATCGCTGGATCTAAAGTTTTTATCTGTGTATGAACAGCCGGCAGCTAATAAAATCTTTTTACTCATTTATAAATTTCTCGATATCTTTTAGTAAATTCATTAGCTATCATTTTTTGACCAAGTTTATTAGGATGTCTATCAAGGGCAGAAATATAATATTCTTCTTTATCGTGTCTTATATCATCAAATGAATACCCGCCGATTTCTTTCATTATCGGCCAACCAATAAAATGTTTTTTTCTTCTGCTAACCTCAGTAAATATTGGATTATTTGTTAAAATGTTAACTACTTCTGAAGGCGGTATTGCACACTTGACTGGCAACTGTTTATTTTGAACCATTTGATTTATTGCAAAATAATCAAAATATACTAAACCGCCAAACATAACAAATTTTATATTACGGTTTTCACATATTTCCATAATAGCAAACATTTTTTTAATAGGATTCTGAATCATGGTTCTATACGTATCGGTACGCATAAAATGTGTGTTATTGAAATATTTTTGGCTTACTCGTCCAACCCCAATATCATCCATCCATGGAAATGGATCAAAACCGCCGGCGAGGCAATCGGTGTTACACTCTACAATAGGATTAAGAGTGAAATTAAAAAATGGAAGTCTATCAGAAGTAGACCACAGAATGGCTACAGTGTCTACTCTATTACCGTATGTAGCTAACCCTTCTAGAATTGTATCTAGTATATAATCAGCGCCGGCGCCAGATCGACCTTTATTTACACACTGTAAACCCAGCTCATTAGCCATAAGCTCTGGCCACATTGGCCAATCAGGTTCTACGTTAGGATCACATGATTTATATTTTCCGTCAGTATAAGAACAACCTGAAGCTAAAAGTATCTTTTTCATCAGTAAAATACCTTAACATTATACTTTGTTTGAAACATTACAGCGTCTGATTCATTGTTTACCATTGGCATCCCTTTGATATTTAGACTTGTATTTAGCAGCATAGGAACACCAGTCAATTCATAGAACTCTTCAAGAATAGGACGAAGTACAGATCCGCAACTATTCTTTACAACCTGAACCCTTGCACTGCCATCAACGTGAGTAACTGAACTATAGTCATGCTTTGCTTGTGCTACAAACTGCATATATTCGTTCATCGGTCCTTCGAAATATTCAGAAGCAAATTCTTCCAAGATTGCAGGTGCAAAGGGGCGAAAGAGTTGCCGTTGTTTAATCTGGTTAACAGTATCCTTGATATCTCGTCTAGGGTCAGCAAGCAAGCTACGATTGCCAAGGGCACGAGGGCCAAACTCACTACGACCGTTTGCAACACCGCAATAAGAATTATCAACAATATACTGAGCAACTTTTTTAGGGTTGATATTACGTTCAATATTGTATCCAAGATACGGATCCTTCCATTTTAATTTACGTCCATATGCCAACGCTGCAGCACCAAGTGATGAACCCGCATCACCCGGGTTTGGCATAATCCAAATGTTCTTATCTTTAATCTTACTGTTAGCTGCACAATTGAGTGCACATCCACCCATATATACTAGGTTCGGATGAGTGCAATAGTTATCAATAATCTTAAGTAATTCTTTTTCAAACGTAGCTTGGGCTGATGCGGCTAAGTCTTCGTTCTTTGCATTTGGCAAATAGTCGCCAATACCTTTATGATTGTTACGATGTAGCAGTTCAGACATATCATAGATAGGTTCACCATAAGCAGCCATACCCATAAGAATATATTCGTCTTCATTAGGTTTTAATCCGACACGCTGTGTCACTGCAGAGTAAAATAGGCCGAGAGAGTACGGATACTTCCAGCTTTTGATCTTTCTCATCTGCGCGTGATTATAATGATCCGTCCAAGCTTCCCATACAGAAATTGTATCCCATTCTCCAATGGAATCAATAACTAATACATTAGCTTTATCAAACGGAGATGTATGGAATCCAGCTGCAGCATGTGACTGATGGTGATAGAATGTTTTCTTTTTACACATATCAAAGCACCAATCACACTTATATGATTTTATGGCTTCTTGCCCAAATAGAACTCTTCGAGTATTCTTAAGCCAATTCTTTTCATAATATGCGTATAAATCATGATCAAAATACTGATCAGGATGAATATTAGGATCATTCTTAATTTTAGAATACCGCTCAGAATGACCAGCATAAAGAATTTCACCTTTATCCACTAATGCAACACCTGCATCATGGAAACCTTCACTCACACCCAAAATTCTCATAGTATACCACCCATCCATAAAAGATACTTTTATATTATACCACTATATACCCGTTTGTAAACAGTTAATTGTTCAATGGGTTATCTAATGCTTCTTGTAAGACTTCTTTTATGTCTTTATCAAGTTGTCTCATATCAGTATCTATACGGGTTTCTGTCTCACGCATGGTATCACGAACATCTTTTTCTGACTCTCTAATAGTCTTTTCTACTTCTCGTATAGATGACGTCACATCCTTTTGCACTTGATTCATTTCAGTGCGAATACCTTCAAGAGTTTCTTCAATATTATCCTGAGCATCTTTGACACGATTTTCCGATTTGGCTACTTTATCTTCCATTCGATCTACTGCCTGCTCAAGCTTAAGTAAATCAGCACGTAAGCCATCTTTAATATCGCGAGTATAGTCAATTGCTCCGTCAAGCTTTGTCTGCACTAATACATTTTCTGCTTTGATTTCGTCTATGTCAATGTTCTGAATTACTTCTTTCATGTCCATATAATCTTTATAGAATTCAAAACCACCCCACAAAGCACCACCGGCAGTAGACAGCGCCGTTAGTACGACCGCCATCTTACCACCACGAAAAGTCATTCCTCCAAATTCAAATTCTGCCATGCTCTTTCCTTACTTTTTAGGTGCAGTAGGTTTTGAAGCGGAGTTTTTAGCATATGCTTGTGAACCAAAGAATGCGGCAACAATGCCAGCAACAGATACAAAGTATGTTGCGGCCATATTTCCTAAAATCTTACCAGCTTCATCTAAACCGACTAATAATGCCAATACAACTGCAAATGGATATAAAAGTAATCCACCTAGTGCAAACCAGGTCATATTTCTTTGGGCATCGCGCATAGCATCTGCGTCTTCAAGTTCTTTTCGTTTGAACTCGAGGTACATTGCTTCTTCCTCGGCGGACACATGGCCGTCGCCGTTGGTATCAGCGGGATGAAAATGTTGTGGTTCTTTTTTAATTTCTTCTTCGGCCATTGTCTTTCCTTATATAAGTTATTCATAAAGTAAGTCAATGCCCAAAGGCTTAATTATCAATTTTCAAATTGTAATTCTCTAAGTTGTTTTAACTCTGCTTCGAGTTTTAAAACTTCGAGTTGTTTCTTTTTTAGTTCTAATTCGTATAGCCTATTACAATCAATTCGGCTCTTAACTCTTTTGCCAAGAGGTATAACAATCCTGGCATAGACTCCAACATCACCCGGCGTATTACTCCCAAAGCCTCCGCCTTGTTCAACCGTACCAGTCACGCCAAATTCCATATTAGTCGCTGACCCAATAGCATTTGAGCAATCAAGTTCTCCGGCCCTAAACTTATCAGATTGATAGTTTTGAGGCATTGAAGGTAAGCCTAAACTTATAGAACTTGAATCACTGTATGCACTTGTTGCCATTAACATAAAAATAATAAAATATCTCACATTTTTGCCTCACTTTATTTTCGAACATATCTTAGAAGATACTCCTGTAGTTCGAACATTGTCCTTTTCTAATTTAGATAAGGTGCAAATATAGGTAGCATCATCTAAATCACTATTGCGGATATAAACCTCAAAGGTCTTTTTTTCTAAATATTCTAACTTTATAATCTTTTCTTCTGAAGCAAATGGAATTGGCTCCCATTCACTCGTAAACACACCAATTTCATAATACCTAACATCATCTCGTCTATTAAATATTTTCATATTTGTCACTGAAACGCCGGTTATATACGACGGTTTCATAGTAGGATAAGCTGGAACCATCTCATGAGCATTTGCTGCACCAGACAGCCCCAACAATATCCCTATCACATACTTCATATTACTTTGCGATACATTCGGCTTCTACGATAGCAGTATAGTTACCGCCTGGAAGAGCCTGATTATATCCGTATTCGGCAGAGGATTCAATAGTGAACCACGTGCTACCGGCAATTGTCATATCGTATTCAGTTGTGCTATCGTATACGACTTTATTTGTTTCATATGCCGACATTAATGGATCTGTAACTTCGTCTACCGCAATAGTACCAGTCCAGTTAACAACATCATTCAAAGTTGGTGATGATGAGAATGATGTCGGGTACGAGATTTTTGCAATATAGCTATCAGCTAAAGAAACGTCGTAGCGAATACGAGGAACAACGCCGCCATCTGCAGATGCAGTGCTTAGTTTGTCGGCAGTAGGGTTGCCATATACGCCCTGAGTTTCAGTGTGAACAGAACATTTAGACTGAACTGTACCCGTAATATTAACATTTGCAAAGCTTGCAGATGCTAATAGCGAAAACGCCACTGTAAGTGTTTTTGTGTTGAACATTTTAGTTCTCCGATTGTTTATCTTATTAATCATATTGTAAACGAACCATATCCCTATGCAATTGTTGACTTGCCAAATTGCTCAATGCTTTTCTGTTGTCGGGAATATCTTTATCCTCAAATGATAAAGAATCTTCGTATATTCCACCATTTATAGTAACGGTGTAATATGTTTGTATCTGAGAAGTACCAGATAATTGTTTTAATGCGTATGCCTGTTGATCTGCATTGCCAATAGATTCAGCTGCTCCAGTAATGGCTAGTAAGTCAGACAAAGAGACTTCTTCCTCTTTTTCCTCTTCTTCTAATTCAACCTCAGCAACTTCAACTTCCTTTATTTCAGTATCGGCGTTTTCTTCTAAGTATTTTTGCACTAACTCATCGTAATATGGGTCATCATATTCAATAGTATTAAAAAATCCATTATCTAACAAATACGCATACATTGAATCAAAATATCCATCACAGCTTGGATCTAATAAAGGATTGTAACATGTATCAAATTTATATGTGTATGATATATTAGAATCGCTAATCGTACCATCACCATTCACAAATATTTCCCCAGGTCCCCATCTATTACCTGGAATGTTAGTAATCATCGGATCAAATCCAACTTTAGTATTTCCAGGTAATTGATCCCAACTATCGCTTCTCTCGTATACATAACCACCATTTATTGCGTCTTCATTACGAATAACAACAGTGGCATCAGTAGATGGATCTTTCGTTATAGTATAACGATGAAATACACCACTAACCTCTATACCAGCCTCGGGCGGTAATATATCAGCCATATTCCAAGTGTAACCATTGCCAGTAGCATTATTGGTTTGTCCGGTTATGACTTCAGAGTAGCAATAAGAGTAAGAGACCACCAACACCAGCGGCGCCTTTAAGAGTGCTTTTATCATCTTCATCCATATCTTTCAGAATAGTGCTTCGTTTTACATTTGATGGTTGTTTACCTTCATCTAGTTTCCAAGCTTCCTTAGCAGCATCACCTATCATTCCGTCATATGGGCAGGGTGTTCCGGCATCCATCATAGCATCAAAAATTCTAGAATCTTGACACATAACAGATACAGCAGCAACTTTCATGCCCATGTCATATAAAGTTTTTGCATTTTTGAGTCGTTCACAATTCATATCACGAACTGTTTTACCAGCAGAGATACCTAAAATTTGTGTTTGAACAGCACCAGAAACGCCAATCGTACATGTATCACTATTCGATGTATTGATCGAAGGTGAAATTGCTGATGGTGGTGGAGTCTTAACTGTTGTAGTCGAAGTTGAATTCGAATTAACAGTACTATCGGTTGTGGATTCAGTAACAATTGGTTCAGCAACTGCTAAAGAGTAAGCAAGAATCAATGGCACTGCAATTAGTAATTTTTTAAACATAGCATAGTCCTATAATATAATAACATTCCTATTTATACAAAAAAAGAGCGCCACAAGGACGCTCTTTTAATTCGGATGGCGTATAGCCTATCCCCGTGCCAAAGGCAGTTATTAGAAGTTAAAGCCAACGCCAACTGTTGCTGTGTCGTATTTAAAGTCTTTGTCTGCAACAACAGAACCGTAAACAGATACGTTTGATGTTACGCCGTATGTCGCTTTTGCTGAAACGCCAGTAAAGTCAAGTGATGCGCTTGAGCCAGCAAAATCTGCTGAGGCATGCATTTTTGGCTCAACAAGGAAACCAGCCATAGAAAGCTCTGGACCGAATTCGATTGCAGTTGTTTCAGCTTCGATATCATATTCAACATCGCCGGCAAAGCCAAGGTTAGCAAGGTCAGCTGCGAATGCAGAAGTTGTAAGAGCGAATGTTGCGGCTGTTGCCAAGAGAATATTTTTCATTGTTTAGTCCTATAAAGTTAAAAAGTTGTTTTAGTTGTGGTAGGTCCGTTCTGTTAACATGGTGGAACCTTGTACCAAAGCTTTCAGAATTATTCTAATTCATCAGCCATACCGTGATTAACATCTGCGTGACCCTGTTCATCGTTGCGAACAGCAATTACTACATCACGCAGTGTCGAATTTTTGTTTAACTCGTAGTAATCAATAGCAATCTGAGGCGCTTGTATATTTTCTGTGCGCCCTGCATCGATCTCTTCGAGATATTGAGTGTAACTTATGACTGCTTGATCCTCGAAGTATCCAACCATTCTATGCGCAGTCTTTGGAAAGAAAACATACAGAATAAAATAGAAGTGCCAAAACACAAATTGAGCAAATAGAATAATTAAACGTTCGAACCAATTTGGTTTAGCGATCTCAATAAAGATCATTAGGTGCATACGCTCATTCTCTGCTTCGTCTAGAAGTGTTTTAATCCAGCCTCTATCATCTGGTTGCATCTTTCTTAGGCTGCGCAAGTGTTGCCACATACCAGCAACCATACCAGGTACACCTGCAACAGTTTCTAACACAACTGCTCTGTGTCCGTATCGTTTAGCAAAGAATGTGTCAGCAAACAAGCGAAACGACATAGTTAACCCGTAAGCTACTTTGTCAGAAAATGTTCCAGGAGTTACATGCATAAATCTTCATATCGCGTTGTGTGCTGACGATGCGTGCATAGCACTTGCTTTGTCGTAAAAATCTGCTTAAGGCGTTTAATCATTATATGTCCTTCAAGTTATAGTAAGCCCGTTCTGTTTCTAGGTGGTGCTCATACCCACCAGCATTATGCCGCTAGGGCGTAACCTGTAGGTGCGAAATTTTCATTTGCATTTAGTTTAATTGACCAATAACGCAGTCATCCGGTAAACTCCACTTCATCTTCACACCTGTCGATCCTATTTCGACCCCATCAAAAAAACACTGCGTTTATCATAAATCCTATTAAAACTCCTACCAGAATATAGTAGAATTTATTAAAGATCAGATCATACATAATAATGCCCTTTTGGTGGAGTCGCTGGGTACCGCCCCCAGGTCCAGAATGTGTCCACGTTGCTTCAACGTTTACAAGTTATATATTAACATAAGAGGCAGATTAAGTAAACCACTATGTTATAGTTTTAATACTGTGACTTTATAATCACTTTTTACGAAGCTTTGCTTTGATGTCTTCGAGTCCAGGTTTGACGGCCGGTTTGGATTCCGGTACAGCTTCAGTGGGTTTCTTATCCCATCCATGGCTGCTTTTAATAGCGGAGATTCTTTTCCGTATGTTGTCGGTCTTCTCATAGATGGCTTCCACCTCTTTGTTGCGCTGATCCATCATATTCTTGTGGTCGCTCATACGCAACCAATCAACAGGCTTTCCAAGGACGCATTGTATATTCATGATCTATTCTATCAAACTGATAAGCTAGTGTGTAATACAAAGTATCAATGGCCTGATACAACTGTTCTAGAGTACCATTATTATCAATAACGTAGTCAGTCATCCATGGTTCTAGACTCATAGATGATTTATCTTCAGGCGGAAGGTGGTCTGAGCGATCTACCCAAATAGCACAATCGATCAAGCCAGCATTCTTGATACCATGGAATTCACGTTTATTGCGAAGACCTGCATAGATGTCAGAAATCTCAAAGATCTCACGGCCAATGGTAGCAGGATCATCTTTACAACGTGCAGCAATAAGATCATACCATTCTGATCTATGATTACCACGATCTTCAAAACATTCTTCTACCGTCTTATAGCCATAAAGTGGAGCCAATACTGGAAATACTGTATGTTCTGCATTATGCATACTTGAAGATGCAAACTGCAATCCATATTTAGATTCAAAATATTCAGCAACAGTGTCTTTACCGTGACGTGCATGGCCGACAATCAATAGTTTCATTATTAGTCTTTCTTATAAAAAATGTGAGCGCCAATTTTAGTTACTTCAGTATAAGCATTTGCCCACGAAGGATTTACGTAGTCAGCGTGGTAAAACACTGCGCCGAGTGCAAAATCGTCTTCTTGATCTTTATATACCCTTTCAGCAATATCTTTGGCAATTTCCCACTGCTCTATTTCTTTTGGAGTGTGGTCTTTAATTGTATGAGTCCAGCTAAATTGCTTACGCTGATATACTACTTTACATACGTCATTTGGCCAGCTTTTATGCTCAACACGGTTCATAGTAACCTGAGCAACTGCGATCTGGCCGGCTATTGGCTCACCACGTGCTTCGTGGTAGATGTTAAGCGCAAGGCAGGTTTTATCCTTTCCTGCCTTGGCCTTTGCTGCGTCTGATGTACAGCCTATAATAAAACCAGCTACTATAGCTATTGTCATCATAAATGATAGTGTATTAGTGATTTTCATTGTTCTGCCTCATTAATTATTACAACTGTTATACCATATATGAAAAGGAGTGTAAACAACTATTTTCGCTTAATCTAGTTTTTTTATGCCAAGTGCCCAGTTCTCTGCAGCATCCTCGACATACCGCAAAGATTTGTTATGGAAATCCTCTGTAAAAAACTTTTTACCGTTATCATCAAAGTACTCGATATAGATCATTTCTTCTTTTAAATCCATATGGACTTCACAATGACCTCGGCCAGGAGGATCGGCATAATACGTTGAGATTTTTCTATTCATCTTGTACAAATTCCTCTACCATCGGAAAGATCTTAGCGATTGCCTTAGCAACTTCACGTGCAACTTCAATGTGTTCTTGTTGTGTGCCATTAGCAGAACGCAATTCAATATAATGAACCCAAGAGCGAAGAGTACCATTCATATAGACTTTACTTACAGTATTGCCTTCAGGAAGAACACACCGAGCTTGTTCCTTTGCAATGCCATTCATAATTGCCCATTGATACGCAAGTTTAGCTTCATGAATAATCTGGGTTTGTTTCATTGCCCAAGCTTTTTGCAATTCAAGATCGTCACTTTCAATACTATTCTGACGATTCTTTGGATCTTGCATCCGTGCTTCTCTTAGAACAAAGGAAACATCAAGGTCGTTAGGATCGGCGTAGCGCTGGCTAAATTCCTGAAAGTAGAAGCTTCTGTGTCGGAGGATCTGGCGGGCGATGTCCCTCGTCGTGTCGATGCCGATTGTGGCGTTGCACATTTCAAGGGGTGACCAGTGCTTGTGCTTGACGAGATATCGGACGAGCTTTTCTCCAGTTTCTGAGTTGAACTGGTTAGCTGGGTTAGATACTCGGGCACAGTAGGCAATAAGCTCAAGTGCGTCATTGAAGTGCTCCTTAAATTCTTCTGATGGTGCGGGTTGCACCACCAGAAAGGCATTCGCTTTTGAATACTGATATGACATTATCGACCCATTGCCATAAGAGGATTGACCATACCCTTTTCAGGATTTTGATTATACTTCACGTAATCCTTACCACTAATCTTATAGGTGATAAATTGGCGATTGGTTTCTTCCTTATTAGGGTTTTCCATCGTGATTTTTACGTTCTTGCCTTTAGCAAGCGCGTTCAATTTACGGATCATCTTGTCTGCGTTTGTCATGCCTTGACTGCCATATCCAATGGATGAACGACGCTCACCCTTTGATACGTTGCCGGTGCTATGTCTTTTCTTTCCCATAATATTCTCCTAGAATTTAAAGTCTTCAAATTTTTTCTGATCTTCACCCTGATTGGTTCGATCAAACATTGGTGTGTCGTTCATTAAGTTTTGGCTAGTATCATCAGCATCAAACAATCTCATCTTAGATCTATCAATACCAACAACAAAGCGTTTATTTTTATTTGGATCGTTGTATCTATTCTTCAATTGTTTGACCATAATCTGTCCTTGTGCATCTAACTCTTCGCTAGATACCAAAGCAAACATTAGGTCTGCGGTAGCGGGTAGTCCAAAAGACTCGGACGTATCTTCAAGCCCAGGATCCGAACTAGAATAACCAGTGCGAGTCGTTTGCGTTGCAGAGACGATCGGTAGGTCAAATTCGACAGCGAGGCCACGTAGTTCTTCAGCAATGGCTTTAATGTATGCATAGCTGTTTACTGATCCTCCCATTTTCATTCTTGCTGATGCACAGATATTAAGATAATCTACAAAGATAATATCTGGGACAAAGGCTTTTTTAAGTTTCAATTCATTTAACAATGCTCTGAAGTGATTAGCATTAGCCGAACCGGTTGGATACTCTTTAACAATAAGTTTACCATTAGTTTTAGTCTTAAGACTGTTTACACGATCTTTAAACATCTGCTCATCCATACTATCAATTTGTTCGATAGGAATGTCAAGCAAGTTGGCGTCGATACGTTCAGCTACACGTTCTTCACTCATCTCCATGGATATATATAGAACATTTCTGCCTTCATTCAAGGCTGCAGCTGCAACATGGCACATAAACAGAGACTTACCTACTCCAGTGCCGGCAAGAGCAATGTTCAGTGATTTATTAGCAAGGCCACCTTTAGTAATTAGATTGAAATATTCAATATCAAATGGGATCTTTTCTTCCTGTGAATGATAAAATTCATATCGCTCATTAACATTCTCAAGATAGTCGTGGCCGATGTTCGTATCAAATGTAACCGCCAAAGCTTTTTGTAGGATATCAGGCAAAGCATTTTTTGTGAGGGTCTTATGCTTACCATCAATAATGCTAATAGACTCCATAACAGCATTGAATAGTGCCCGATCTTGGCACCATTTCTCTGTTTTATTATAAAGCCATTCATCATCAATATCTTCAATCTTAAAGATTTCTGGGATGATTTCTACTGCATGACGATAGTGCTCATCAGACATAGTTTGATTATCATCAAGTTCAATCTTAAATGCTTCAGCTGTAGGCAGTTTATTATACTTGGCAACAAACTTGGCTACTTCACGAAATAGTTGTTGATATACTCCTTCAAAATATTCGGGTTGGATGAAAGGGAGTACACGCCTCATATACTCCTCATTCACCAATAGATTACGCAGAACAGTCTGTTCGATATTAGCGGTAATCAAGGTTTATCCTTTTGTTTTTGATTGATTTTTATTTTCTAGAGTGGCCGCAGCATTCTCTAATACTGAAGATAATATCATACTTGCGTACTCTTGTAAATCAGTATTTGAATCGCTCAATTCACCATCAGGGGATGATACAACATCAAAGTTAAATGTCATATATTCTTCATCATCCGACACCTTAAGTTCGCCAAACTTAAGGACAGTTTCAGTAAAGTTTCCTGATAGAATACGAATATCCCAATTCTCACCTTCTGACGGAACTAGCTCGTAGTCCACGTTTTCAGCAGGAAGTGATTTTCCTTCTAAATCAAACGTGTTCATTGTTCTTCCTCCAACACAATTGCATCCATATCAACAAGAGACTCATGTCCAATTTGATATTGTTTTTTCAAAAATTCTTTAAAGTCGGTGTTTTCAAAGATAGGTTTCCAGAATTCTTCTGTTAGTGTATCCTTCGCGCGATACTTAGGATCCACCAATTCGCCTGTTTCTTGATCTACACGGCAGAACCATCCATTCGACGGTTTAGCAGCATAGTTACCCGCGAGAGCAACATCAAGAAGACCTGACCATTTCTCTACGCCACCTTCCCATGATACCGAAATAGGGATCTTGGATTTTTCTTTAACAAAGCGAGACTTCTCAACATTGATAACAAAGTGATAACCTTTGATCTCAGTACCAACTTTATCTTGTTGACGACCAAGAATCCAGATATTATCTGCAGAGTAATAAATCCCAGTGCCACCAGATACAATAGCTTTAGGAAACAGCCCAATTTCTTGATATGTATGGTTAATAGCCAACATAGGAATATTCTTCATAGCAAGATATGGTGTTGCCATACGGAACAAACCTTTCAATGCTTTGGCTCGTGACATATCTGCTACTGACTTTTCATTCAGAGCATCTTCCATTTCTTTCTTCGATGCAAGGTTACCAATAGAGTCAATGACAACAATTACATTATCCTTGCGATCAAGTTGCTCGAGCTGGCCAATAAGATCGAACTTAAGTTCTTCAACATTCATAATAGGAGTATGAAGAACCCGAGAAGGATCAATACCAAACTGCTTGAAGTATGACTGAGGAGAACCAAATTCTGAGTCATAAAATAGAATCACTGCATCATCGTATTTCTTTAGATATGCACCTGCCATAAGAAGAGCAAATGAAGTCTTAAAGTGCTTTGAAGGGCCAGCGAGAACAGTAAGTCCAGGAGTAAGACCTCCATCTGGATCACCTGATAGTGCAACGTTCACCATCGGAACGTCAGTTTGCACCATATCCTTTTCATTAAAGAACTTTGACTCAGACAACACTTCAGTCGTCTTAAGCTTAGAGTTCTTTTTCAATCTGTCCATAATTGAAGACATTAAATAAATTCCCATTCGATATTTGTTTCATTAAACAGATCCATAGACATTTTCCATGAGTCAGCCCAACGTGGATCATCAGGATTACCTTGCATGACTACACGTTTTATTCCAGTTTGAATTAAACCAAGTGCACACTTGTTGCAGCAAGGCAATCCCGATACGTACATTGTAGCACCATCAAGTGATACTCCATTATATGTAGCATTGTAAATAGCATTCATTTCTGCATGAACGATTAATTCATATTTAAGTTCACGATTATTATAGCGATAATCAGCATCATCTATACCACGAGGAAAGCCATTATAACCAGTGCATAAGACTTGGCCCTTATCGCTAACCGCCACTGCACCTACCTGAGTTGATGGATCTTTAGACCAGGAACTAACCTGCTGTGCCATCTTAATATAGCGAAGATCCCATTTGCGAGACATATCTTTTCCTAATGTTGTGAATGATTAATTATAGCAAAGTTATCCGCCAATGTAAACATCCATTTCTGGACGATACCAAACTTTTTGATTGTGAATACGACCGAGCAAGTTATAAATTTCTGCTGTCTCTTCCGACAGTTCTAGGATCTTTTTAGCAGTACTAGGAGTTTGGCACAGTCCTGATAGTTCAGCAAGACGAGTATATAGTGCCTTCTCAATATGTGAGATATCATTTACAGTAAGAGTGAAGTTTGTATTAGGTTTCATATTTTATCCAAACATAGTTTCAAGTGGTGATTTTTCAGCCGGCTGACCCTGCCGTTGTTCCCAACCAGCGGACCATCCAGAATTATTAGTTATATCGGCAGGAACATGGTCAAATGTAGAATCGCTACGTGGAACATAGTTTTGTCCAAAGCGAACAAAGTCGCACATAACGTCTTCGTTATCCCTCGGAGCTCCTCCCATTCTTTCACATAGCACGTCCATCATTTCATCCGTGCTATATCCCTTAGAAAGTTTCTTCATACAACGAATAGCATTATTACCAAAATATCCATGCGACATATCATCAACTAAGTCTTTGTGATAGTCACCCAAGTCATATGAAAAGGCGGCGTATACGAAGTTAAATCGTTTATGTCCTACTTGGACATTATACTCGTTAAGAAAGTCAACTACTTCTTTATGTGTTTTCTTCTCACCTTTACCTAACCAGTCCATAAAACGATCTAGCAGCGGTTCAAGTTCATTTACCATAAAGTCAAGACATGTTACACCTTTACGTGGCGATGGTGGTTGGTTTCCAATGGATGTGAATAGTGGTTTACCCATTGACTTTACATAAGCCATATGCTCTTGCATGTCTTTAATATCACGAAGACTTCCCCAATGCTGAATAGCATTATTGCGGTACCCATGGTCACGCGTGAAAGAAGCACCTGATCCAGTAATACGATGGCACAAGTAAACATAAAACCAAGTTTTTGTATCCCATCGTGCGGTATCATACGAGTCAATGATTTGTCTACGATCGTCTGATTGATGATGCCACTTAGGTGTCATTGTCATAAACTTAAGATCCTGAAGGACATTTGAAAACCCAGCGGCATTACGAGTGTAACAATCGTAGATATCAATCTTTTGCATTAATGGATCATTGACAGCTTTATCTGCTTCTTTACCAGTATACGCCACCTTTCCCCAGTTACAATTATCTTGAAGCCATTTGGCTCTTGGGTAATAGTAATTAGACAGTACGTCTAAAGCCTCTTCATTAAGCCACTTCATTCTTAGGCCACTCCCTATAAGACTTTGTTTCTTTAATGATATCTAAGTTTTGTAAAACGGGTTCTTTACCAACATTCCAAAATAGAATGTCTTTACCTGAATTCTTTGGAATATACTTCCACACCTTACCATCATATGTATCAATGTTTGGGAAGGGTGGCAGGTTATTAGCTTTCTCAGATGTAGTGAATGGGAGTGGTTCAGAAATTGCTTCTGCGATTCCAAGCTCACCTGCCTTCATGTTACGTGATACACATACCGACGTAAACTTGGCATTAGGCCATGCAATTTGGAGTGATCGTGTGAGAACTCCAGTTGAAGTTGCAACATATACTTCATCAGGCGCTTTAATCTTCGAAGCACTCTTCACCATACCAGCAGTTACTAACTCGTGTTTAAGACCCAATGGAACAAAGAAAGCATTGGAATGTTCGTCTGCCCATTTCTTCGCAATAAGATTCAAGTTAGGCATTGCTGCAATGCGATGGAAACTTACTTCAGCTCCTCGTTCAATACAACAAGCCTGATGAACTGAGATCTGCTTTGACGATGGCATAAAGAGTTTTACTTTTTTATTATGATGCTTTGCAACATCAAGAATAGAAACTCCAGCAAGACCTGTACGTGGCTGCACATACACAATAGTATCGATTTCTTCAGGCAAAGATGAAATTAGGCAATCACCGCCACGTACTTTAGATCCAGTAAGATAATCATCACGGACAACACGAATGCCTTCATGCTCTACAATTTTAGGAGTGCCATAAGGATCTTCCCAGTCACCTGCTAGATCAAGGTAATACTCTTTAGTTTCCTCTAGCGAACTCCATGGGAATGGCCGAAGGTCTTTATTGATACCATCAATAACGTGATTATTATGCGCCAAAAGCGTTTTCTCCAAAATCGTTTCTACGATAGAATGGTGGTGCAATGTGGAAGCTACCACCAAATTCCATGTAGGTTGTTGCGTATTTCTCTGGATCCATTGTATACCAGAACTCAGGTGGTTGTACAACACTAACTTTGTTGTTATGAAGTTCCTCAATGAAATTGGAAGTCAATGCTTTACGCTCTTCCAATGATCCAAAGAATGGAGTCTTCTTATAATAACCGGTTTTAGGAACACGACGACCTTCAAACTCTACAGGAACCGGTGCGGCAAAACTCACCTTACAGTTATATAGCGATTCTAATTCTTTACCCTGACGGACGTATTCACCAATAAATTCTTTTAGATTAATATCATGACGAAGCAAGTGATGGCGAATATCAATAGATCCAAGCGATAGCGTAATTTCACCAAATGGTGTCATACCACGGAACATATTTTTAAGGCCTTCTTTCAAAGCTCCATGTAGAGTTTTACCATCATTGCGCAGAACATGATCATACGCACGACTGAAAGAAATTGAGTGTGAATCGCCAAGAGTAATGCCAGTCAATAGGGGATTTGTATCTTGTTGCTTTAGAGAGGGAATAGAAGCAATTCTAGCCGAGACAGCATCACACCATTCTTCAGTAATACCTTCATATGTAGTTTTAGCAGTAAGTCGCTTCTTCAATTGAGCTCCATAATCAGGCATGTCATGATCAAGTGATACTACATGCTTACAGGCCAAGACCAGATTAATACGATCATAAACTGATTTATCGGCGCCACCAAACAAATTCAGTGTGCCACCAAAGTTGGCGCCGTGATCGATGTAAACTGTATCAAACTGTCGGATCTGTGACGAACACTTATGGTCAATAGCAGCGCCAAGTTGGTGGCTCCATACTTTAGACCAACCCAAAGTATGCGACTTAGGATTGACCGGAATGTTTGAAATTGGATTTGTGATTACGCTTGTCATATTAGTTCACCAAATTAAAGTGCTTTTCGTATACGTGCAAGTTCATTACTTGCCAATACAAATCACCCATTTCAAGCTTAGGTGTCATGCCACGGAATACAAGAGCATTAATCATATTGCTCATAAGATACTTTGCCCATGCATAGTCATTCTTATAACCAAAGACTACATCATTGCTGCGCATCTGGGATACCATATGGAGTTTACTGTCACGGATATAGAATGTCTGAGCATTGGTACAGATAAAGTCATTCTTTCCATTTTCATTATACTCTACCCAAATTGATGGGCGATTATAAATCATTTGAGCACGACGAGAATCTGGATTTGATACTAGTTCATCTGCGGCATTCTGAAACTGGCGAAAGTACTTTTCAGAGAATAGTAGGTGACCATAGTTTGAATTGATTTCGCCATTATGGTTAGCCGAATATTTCCATGCGGCAGGTGGCTGTTTGTCTTTATGAATGTCGTTAATATTTGTTGACATTGATTCATACCATGCAATCTCTGCATCAATATATTCCTGAGATGGAACACCGAAGATGGATGGTTCATCAGCAATAAACGATGCGCCTAGCATCTCAATAGTCTTAGCACCAGTTTTATCAATCGTATATCGTTGCGCTGCCAGTTCGTCAAAGAAGTGGTCACGAATATCAGTCACTTTTAGCATTATCAGCTACTCTCTTTCTAAGTCCAGATGATGAAAATCTATGGTTCCGTTTGTTGAAGTGGAACTCAATACCTATTTTACGACAAATATCTTTGCCTGTAAACTCTTTTTCTTTATATTCTTCTCCTAGAATACGAATGTTAATTGGATACATTTCTAGAATATCTAGGAGATCTTGTTCAGAATTATATACTACAATCTCATCAACATATTTCACTGCCGATAGTTGTGCGTATCTTTCTACAATAGTCTGAACGGGTTTATTCTTATCAGGTCTATCATAACTTGGATCGATTTGTAAACCGCAAATAAGATAATCGCATTGAGACTTGGCTTCGCGCAACATCATAATATGCCCGGCGTGAAGCAAGTCAAATGTGCTACAAGTAAATCCAACTTTCATGTTTATCCTATTTTTTACGTCTACGTTTTTTATTAACTGTTCGACGAACATCAAAAACTATTTTAAATCGTGGTAGAATTTCAATTCTAAACCAGCCTAGTCTAAAGTTAAGTCTCATTTTTTTCCACTTGCTTTATATTTGATCGGATTAAGAGCCTTTGCTTTTTTCTTTAAGCTTTTGTTTTCACGAATTGCACCAGATTTAGTTTTTACTAGTCTAGATTGTTTTGCCATGTCACACATTTCCATTCAATTTAATTAGATTGCGAACCCATTCGATTTTAGCCTCACGAGTCCATCCACTCAAATAATCGTTATCACGATCAAAGAATGTTAGCATTTCATCCTCATCGCACTCATATGTGTCAACAATTTGTTCGCCAAGATGATTCTGAGAAAATTCATTACACTCTTCCATAACAACAGTATCCATAGCCCAGTCGGCAAGGTCTTTGTCTGTCGCCTTTACATCAGTATTCATCTTACGTAGATCATCTTTATGCATCACAAACCGATGATGAAATGTTGAAATTGTTGTCACTACCACATAATCTTTATTTTTCATTTTTATACCTTTTTATAAGCATATTCCAAGGCTCTGTCAGCCTCGATCTCAATAGGACGGTTTTCATACCAACCACCATTTTCCATATCAAATTGCTTACATAGTTCAGCGATTTGAGAAGCTTGAATAGGATATTCCTTATCAATTGCTCTAGCCGATATTGCTACCATGATTTGATACATCTTATGATACCAACCAGTTTCGGTAATAGTAGAATATTCAGCAGCAAGCTTCTTAGGCCAAAACGGGCAATCATGATAACTTGACCAAACAATGTTGGTATTTTGCATCATCGACTTACGGTGATTGACTACTTGCTCTACGAGTTCAGGAGGTAGTCGATCGAGAAACGTGTTACCACTCTTAGCCCTATCTACGTAGGGGTATTTAGCAAGTAAAGAAGATACCCGTAGTGGCTCATTACCGCCACTAAAAATAAAATTATAAGCATCAGCATACGCCGCAGGGATGTAATACATTCTGCTGAGGTCTTTACATTGTTTATCTCCTGCATCGTCCAAGTGAGATTGCAGTGCGAACCAGAAATGTTTGATTTCGTCCACCGCCACATGGCGATCAAGTTCGAATACGAGTCTGAACTTCGGTTTATCAGGACGCGAGCTTGCAGTAGAATAACAAACAAACCGCCAGTTAGAAACCCGTGAATTAACATATTCATTTAGGTCTCCAGCAATCTCAATGTCATCAACATCAACAGCACACCAACCTGCCCAAGCAGTAACGTTTTTGTTGGCTCGAGTAGTATCTGGTTTATATATAGCCGGCGAAAATAATTCAGCATCTACCTTTCCTTTCTTAGGTTGCTTAGATAATTCATATAGGAGTTTCTCTAGCTCGTCAAAGCTAGAGAAATCCATGCGCCGATGCGTTTTGTTATCATAGGCATATCTTTGTTGTTCTTCCCACCAGCGTGGTGGTTTAAACAGCGTTAGGGATATCACCGTGATTATCCTTATGTGTTGGTGGTGTCCATCCAGATGGCTTAAGAAGATCTGGAAGCCCGAATGGGTTTGGTCGACCAGGCTTTACACCAGGCGATTTTGCCATATTCGCTTCGTATACACGATCCCATGCTTTATTAGGATCTACGCCGAATACGTCTAGTGTTCCAATCGCAAAGACGCAAAGGTCAATCAGACCATCAACCACTTCTTCAGCATCACAGCCAAAGAGCGATGCATCAATGGTTTCATTCATTTCTTCCATACACATACTCAGACGGAAGCGTAGATACTTCTGCATAAGTTCTTTATCGTGTTTATTCTTTTCCATCCAATCAGTAACACCAAACTTGTGGTGCATCATGCGGATATCATTAGGCCAGTCGCTCATATTATACTCCAATTGTTGACTTCATTATTATACTTCATATCGACGTATTTGTAAACAGACGTTATCCGAAGATATCGTCCATTGTGATTTTTTCTTCAGCACTCCAGCCAATAGCATCTAGAATTGGCTCAAGTGGATCTAGGAATGTTTTCTGAAACTGAAGGTCATAGTTAACATGCTTATGTAGCTTCAATTCTTCAGGCAGATACTCTGGAAATGCAATGACATTCTCTTTGACTGGATTAGGCATCTTAAGATAACAGAATTTTACTTTCTCACCGGCCTTAATAGTTTCATATGTTGAAGACAAACCATTCATCTTTAGATGGTGATTATATAGCAAGCTCCCACGTACGTGAATGGGCGTACCCTTTGCATAAACGGTTTTGCGCCGTTCCCATTTCTTAAGATCACTCACTCCACGAGGGAAGGCAACTTTCTCGGGAGGAAGCTGTTTAAAGTCTTTCTTAAACTTTGCAATAAAGTCTTGAGTACCATGACGATCGCCAGTAAGCATCATCTTAAACGCCGCCTTAAACTTGTCACGGACAACCTCAGGAGTAGAAGACTTGATGGCTTCAATGCCCATAATCTTCATCTTAGGCTCTGCATATTGCACACCTTCAGAGTTATGAACATTGAGAATATATCGTTTCTTAGCAGTCCAAATACCACGGTCAGCAATAACCTCACGGGCCATAACCATACGTTTGTCAAATGCATTCATGTGATCATATAAGTTGTCATATGATTTCTCTAGCAATGGGATGAAATGTTCTTCACAAATCTTATCAAGTGCTTTAACCGGATCTTCAGGCTTAAGCTTTTTAATCAACGCGCCGAAGTTAACATAAACCGAGTCAGTATCAATAGCAATAACATAATCACGGTCGTTAGTCTGAAGAATACGGTTCATCTCAGCGTTGATAGCACGTTCCGCCCATTGGATAGTAAGCTGACCTGATAACGTAATGCCTTCTGCCATACGCATATCAAAGTAACGGAAATACTTATTACCCAAAGCTCCATACAAAGAGTTAAGAAGAATTTTAATAGCCATCTGACGGTTTTCAAGCTGGTTAATTTGCCGTTCAAGTTCTACTGTTTTATTCTTCTGATACTCTTGTTCACGTGCAAGCATTTCTTTCTTGACAGCCGTACGTTCACTATAGTAATCGACAATAAGCTTAGGCAAGAAACCTTGTTTGTCTTTACGGTATGATGAACCATTGATAGCAACAGCAACATTCATATCCATGGCACGAGGATCAACTGGAGTGTTCATATAATGCTCAACGCCTTCTTGGAAACGACCTTCCATAGATGTGACCAAAGTCTCGGGTGACATATTATATTGAACAATCAAGTTAGGATACAGCGAGTTAAGGTCAAATGATACGACCCAATCGTGTGCTCCAACATGAGGTTCTTTCACGTATCCGCCTGGATAGGGATTCTTAACCTTTGGATCATTAGGTGGAACTGCGATCTTAGATTTACTCAACTCACGGTAAATGATTGAGTCCCAGATTGCGGTGGTTCCCATAGTGTCTTGATAGTTAACACCTCCACGATATGCCATAGTCATAGCGAGTGTAATAAGATCCATCTTTTCATCAATACGTTCCACGAGCATAACGTCTTTGATGTTATAATCGATATAGAGCTGATAGTTTTCTTTATAAAGGTTTTGTAGGTTACCATATTCTTCATACGAAAGCTTGCGTTCGCCAAGAACTACGTATGCAATATGATCAAGTTTATATGACTCTTGAGCGCCGTATGAATAACCAAACTTCTTAAACAGCTCGATGTAGTCCATCTGAGTAATGCCTTTAATATCAAAAGCACACTGTGGTGAACCATTTACGGTAATTTCTTGGCGGTCTACCATATTCCATGGAGAGAAAGCTTTTACTGCTTCTTCAGCTCCGAGGCGGGCAATACGATTTAAGATATAAGGAACATCGAAGAACCTGATATTCCAGCCCGTAATAATGTCTGGGTAATTGCCTTTCCAGAACTTGATATACATCGCAAGCATTTCTACTTCGCTTTTACCACGATGCTCTTGGACAATCACGTCTTTCAGGATAGATTTATCTTTATCCCAGTCACCGAAGTGGAAAACATGATATACGGCAGACTTACTTGACTTATGTGTAATAGCTGTAATAGGATGTGCCGCTTCATCGGGGAGAGGAAAGCCATCTTCGGAATGCACTTCGATATCAATATTAGCAACATTGACCATTGAGCGGTCAAATTTAATATCACCTGGAAATTTATCGGTAATAAACTGATGGATGAAATTAGACGTGCCATATACTTCAGCATTATCAATTTCTTCATAGCGCTTACAAAAATCACGCGCTTCTGACATAGAGTCAAACTTGACAGGGGCAACTGGCCGGCCTTGTAGGGTTTTCCAGCCAGTGTCTATCTGCGACGTGACATACATTGTGGGTTTGAATTTGTATCGGTGTTCAACAGCAGTGCCGTTGTCGGTGTATCCACGATATAGGATACTATTCCCATAACGGGAAACGTTTGTGTAAAAGCTCATACTACCTCCATAATCTAAAATATAATATCACAATTTGAGGTTATCGTACACCCCTTATAACAGCAACAAGATGGTATCTATCTTCATTAGATGCATTAAATGCAGTGTGCATTTTCGATGTGTCAGTCATATACCATTGATTTTGTTTCAAATGCTTTACTTCATCATCAATTACCATAAAACAGCCTTCTTGTGTTTTGATTGGGAAATGTATTCGTTTTCCATAATCGGTATGCCACGATAGACACGTTTGAGGATTTGACCTCATAATCCTAACTCTTCCTAAAGAATATTTTTTGGAAAGTGCATCGTATACTTTTTCAAATGAAGTGTTTCTAAATATACTACATAATTCAGTAAAATCTCTCTCATGTAGTATCTTTTCTTTTTTACTTTTAATCAAATATCCTTCGCCTGAAACGTCCCAGTCCCATTTCATACTTCCGACGCCAATCTGACAATCATCATCGTGATCGACCGGATAATTTAAACATACATTATTGTATTCGCATATAGACTTTAGTTCTTCAAGTAAGTTTTCATACACAGGAAGATCATATAATTCCTCAAAGTTTACCATTATTAAAATATCTCTTCATGTCGTTGTGCCTCTCAACAATATTCATGAGTTCTTCTTGAGCTGCTACTGCTGTATCAAACTCGAAGCCGTCATTAACGTGATTAATGATTGTCCAGAATTGTTCTTTATCCATTGAAGTCATGCAATATATTGACATTGCCGCCATCATGAAATCAAATTCGGTTAGGTCGCCATAAAGATCGTCTTCATTATCTTTAGCCATAAAAAATACCTCCGCATTGCTACAGAGGTATTTATTATATTTTACTTAATCTTTTGTAGAAACGAATGAATACATTTCTTTGGCTTTTGCCATTAGATCTTCCGTGGAATACATCTTATAAGCTTCTTTTAGCTTATCTTCAATGTCCGTACGAGCTTTGTTTCCTTCAGCAACCATGTTCTCATAGAACTGGATGTTCATATGATATTGCTGATCCAAATATTCTTTGGCTAGTTGTAGCATATCTGCACGGATTTCGAATGGATTCTTATTACTCATTTTGTCACCTTTGCCATAGCTTCACCCACTGCATTCGCAAAATCTGTAGTTGATTTTGCAGCAAGTTTAGTGAATTCAGTTTGAGATTTGATAAAATCATTAAGAGGCTTGCTCATTGCCTCATCTTTAACCCAAGTATCTACAAAGATTTTCTTTGCATTTTGAATCATGTCGATAAACATGTTTGTCATATAATCGTTATTCATTTTAGTTCTCCTGTGTGTGATGTCATTATAAAATGAAAAGGGGATTATGTAACCCCCTTTTACATTATTTTTTTGCCTTTAGAGCTGTTAACGTCAAAGCACAATTTCTAGCTTCTTCGTGGTAACCTAGACGATGAAGTTCTTCAACTGCTCTGGCATATCCGATGATTTCAAAGGTTCTAAACAGAGCCTTTCCGAAATTACCGAATGGGTTCACAACGTAATTCATAGCTAATGCAGTCATATTATACCCAACCTTTTAGATTTTTGTTGGTCATGCTATGAACTGTATCATAGATTTCACCTCTGGTAAGACCTATGTCATTTAGCTCACGATCAGTAAGAGCACGGAGCTCTTTGATAGCTTGATTGATTTCACGATGTGTTTGGTACTTAGATTTTAAGTTACCAATGAGGGTCAGCAACTCGCTGACCGGATTCAGTAAGTAGTTCTGGATTGTTAGTATTGTGTGTGTCATTTGAGACCTCGTTGTTTCCAATTGAAATTTTACGAGGACGCTGATTTTCTGGGACTACATACTTCAACTCAATTGCTAGTATGCCGTCTTGAATATCTGCTCCGTGCACTTGCACGTGTTCAGACAATCTAAAGGTGCGTTTGAATTTCTTCGTAGAAATACCACGATGAATATACTCGCGACCTTTTGAAACATGATCACCTGTTACGGTAAGGGTTCTATCATGTAGCTCAATATCGATACCATCTTTACTGAAACCAGCTACTGCAAGTTCAATTAGATAATCCGATTCACCCGTTTTAAGGATGTTATGAGGAGGATAGTTATCGTAGGCATGCTTTGTAACGTGATCAAGTTCTTTAAAGAGGTGATCAAATCCTACAAAGGCTGCAGGTGGAAATGAAGTTGTGTTGATTCGTCTGCTTGTCATTGTGTTCTCCTTTTTCAAGCAAGAATATTAAGAGCCGGATTGTTCCGCACTCAAGTGTATTTATCCTAAAAGGTAAAAAATAAGCTATACCATTACGGAATACCTGATATTACATTTTAGGATAAAATTATTTGTTACCGATGTTATATTTCGGGCAGAGTTCCCATTGCTCTTTTTCTTTGAATGGGATAATTTTAATTTGGCGAAGAGGCGCCAATTGTAATGTATCACCCTTTTTAGCAAACTGAATTAGCCCCCAGTCACTTAAAAGCATAGCAATACTATTTCTACGTTGGATATCATTTACTTCAAGATTTGATTTTTTACCATCGAGAAGAAATAACTCTTTAAAATGCACAATAAAATACCTACCCTGCTTATGCAAGATATGGCAAGACTGATACAATTTCTTATCTTTACGGGATGCTACACCAATTCGCGTTAGTGTTTCTCTAACTTTTAGGAAGTCATCGGGTTCATTCAATGTAACTTCAAGCATGTCAGATGGTGTCCATTGGACATTATTTTCTTGTTCTACCACCTTTGTTCACCTTTTCTCTCAAATTCATTATTTGGTCGGATGAGAGAAGGGGCAAAACTTGGCGGGCTTTTTCATTACTATAGCCATAATATTCTTTTACCACTTCAACATCATTAACCAATTCAGGTTTATTCCATTTAGAAAAGCGCTTTCGCTTTCTAACAATATTTATGAGAAAATGGTATTGTAGTTTTTTATCCAAACTAGCGTGTTTATTCATCTCATTGGCCATCAATATAGTATCATTGAAGTATGAAAGTGAACGATTTACTGTAAAAGGAATATATGCCTTTTCTGCCAAATCATCTATCATTAAATCTTGTTTAGTGGTATTAATAGAGTTCACATATTCAAATGGGTTCATAATATATCCATCATTTTAGAAATGCAAAGTCTGTTTACATCTCCGCGTTTAAATTCATCGTATTTGTTTAGATAATCCAGCCCAAATATAACAGTATTTGAGCTGACTAATCCCATCTTAACACATATTTGCTCCTGTGTAAATCTGTATTTTTCGTACATATCATCAGGGCCATACTTATCTATTAGATCATAGTGAAACATTGCTGTTGCGGTAAGTGGGTACTGCCAATCAGCATAAACTGCCACAGGATAATCATCAATTGTATATAGAAGACCTACGCGTTGCCAACCAGTTCCAAATGTCTTTGAAAGAGAAAAACAAACACTATGGATGTTCTTATATTGGCTAAAATTGAAATCGATATTTCCACATATACCAAAGAAAGCACAATCGATAAAGATAGGAATGCCTAGTTTATCAGCTTCCGCAATTCTATGATGAGAGCCATTACCATCGCCAGAAAATGGGTGACTAATAATAATCACATCTGCTTCAGAAAGATTATGTGTTACCCTATCAGGAAATACCTTTTCATGATACCCGTATTCACCATTAAATACCCCAATTTTGTTATAAAGAGAATATGTTTGATTAAATGCGTCTGTGATACCAGAAACAATATAGCTATATTTTGGTAGCCCATTAACATTTTGTTTAGAGCTATTAATCCAATGGTCTAGCTTATAGTTAAATTTTTCATACAAGGCGGCATCATAATCTCCATGAAATTCAATAGGTCTAGCTGCGCCTGTAATAGGATTAATCATAAAAGCTCTTTCAACTTAGGTGATATAGTTGGACTAATCTTAGACAGCCATAAATCTATTTCTCGGAGAGCATATGGCATTAGATCATCGCTACGCTTTCTCATATATTTAAAATCAAACATAATAACTTTGCCATCTCTTTTAGTCATATTCGATAAAGATCCATTCAATTTATAAACATCAATCTCTTTAAAATATTTATAAATCTCTATTACCTGATATTCAATATCTGGAATATCTTCATATCCCTGAGTAAGCAGATCTGGCCCATAATATTCTTGAATGACATATTTCTCATCAACATGTATTTCAATAAGTTTTGGGACCCAAGGGATTTCATTAAGTTGAATTAAACCAGCTACCTCATTTTTCCATTTATCTTCTATATATTCTTCAGAAAATTCAGATGGTTTGCCGGATGAGGTGATTCCTCCTACCTTAAAGTACCTCTTAATAAGTGTCTTATCTTCGTTTAAATAAACAGATGCAATCTTACCTAAATTAATATGATTTGGATAGGGTGTAAATGGTATCCATTTCATTCTATACCACTATCAATAGAAGGCCACATGACACGCTCAATTCTATCTTCAAGTTTCTGTTTAGTAAGAGACGTTGACTCGCCTTTCTGAACATCAACAGTATCAAAATAAAGTTGAGGTACAGTCTTATGACCCTGTTTTTTAAACCATTCCATAGCAGTATCACTATTAGAAATGTTAACCTCTTGATAAGACATTCCCCACTTCTCAAGGTTTTTCTTTAGATTCTTACAGTAAAAGCATTGATCTTTGGTATAAATTGTTAGCATATTATCTCCTAGAATGATGTTACTGCGTCTACCAGAATTTGAAGACGCATAGTGTCCATAGCAATATCATGACGAGGATCGTGAGCAATAAAGTGTTCAGCCAAATCCTCTGGAACAAAGTTGTTTTTTATATCGCCAGTAATAGCGAGGCCTTCGATGTAGCTGATCGTATCACGAACATCCCACCAAGCGTATGGCTCTGGATTGCCAGTTGCTTTCATAAGAGAAGTCATAAACACCGGATCAAATGTATTTCGGCGTGTATATGTTAGCCCGGGATAATCCGGCATATTCTCTTTATAAAACGAATAAAGTTCAGAGATAGGTCGGTCAAGTGATGGATTAGGAGCAATAGCCTTTTGAGCTTCTTTACTTTGTTTACCCCACCATTCGACCGTCTCTTTACAGATCGTACGTCCATAATTTTTAACCTGATCTACAACATCAAACTTCATAAACTTGGCATTATCAACCAGCTCGTTATATGTATACGGATTTGATGTAAAACGTTTAGGATCGAAGTTAAGCATAGCAAAAGAAACTACTACGCCGTTAACGGGATCCTGTGACATGGTCTCAAAGTCATAGATTGTATTCATTGGATTTGTACCTCAGACATAATTTCGGTCATACAAGCCACAAGATTGAGTTCATGGTCTGCAACGAATGCTGCTTTATACTGATAGTCAGCAAGGATAAGAACGATTTGTGGAATGCTAGCAGGGGCAACTTTATCGTAAATGCGATCATATACGCCACGGATAATAGCTGACGTATCAAGATCCATGTTGTTCACAATCCACTGACGCATCTTTTTAAAGTCTTTGGCTTTAATGTGAGCAAAGAGTTCATCGAATTGACCTTGAGTTCCAGCCATAGCCGTAGCAATATTAAGTTCACCACCATTGCTATTACGTTGGATTTCATTAATAACGCGACGCCAGTCTGGAGTGTATTTCATAATGACTTCTGCAAGATCTTTATCCTGATATGTAACGTTCTCAGTATCAAGAATAGTTTGAAGACGCTTCATCATCTGAGCAGCTAATGGTGCTGTATCCTTTTTGCTCGTGTTGAATTCGTATACACCACAACGTGAATGAAGTGGTTCAATAATACGGTTCTTAAAGTTACAAGTGAGGATAAAGCGACAGTTATCAGAGAATTGCTCAATAAAACCACGCAACGCAGGTTGTGTGGACTGAGCATTCATATAGTCAGCTTCGTCTAGAATAACAACTTTATATCCACCGCCAAAGCTGACAGTAGAAGCAAACTGTTTAATTTTACCACGAAGCGTATCAATGTTACCTTCTTCAGATCCATTGATTACGATATAGTCAAGACCCAACTCGTTACACAAAGCCTTAGCTGCCGTGGTCTTGCCTAATCCAGCAGTACCGGTGAAAAGCATATTCTGCAATTCACCGGTATCTACCATATTCTGAAGTGTCTTCTTAAGTGCCGTAGGCAGAATAGTTTCAGAGATTGTTTTTGGGCGGTATTTCTCTACCCATAGAAAGTCTTTAGACATAATAACTCCAATTCAAGGTTTGTTCATTATAATATATTAGGAGTATAATGTAAACTATTCTTCCTGTGCTGCAGCCTCTTGAGCGGCGGCTTCTGACATAGCAATGAGTTGAACACATTGGTCACGGAGCTGGCCGATTGTAGTAAGTTCTTCACCGCGGAATCCACCACGTTGTACAACAGTATCAATAACTGCCATTGTGCTACGTGCTACGCGCGCTGAGATTTCAATAATTTGTTTGTCCATTTTAGGCTCCGTAAGTTGAGGATTTTTCTAGTGCAATCCAGTAAGTAATATCTTGCTCAGTATGAGTAAAGCGAGACATGAGTTTTGATGAAAGTCCGACCTTATATGTGCCGGGAATGATTTTTAGGTTTGGGATACCAAATACCAATGAGAAGTTTTCATGCTCATATGTTCCAGCGATATCAAGGCTGAATGTATTTGATGTTGGATTTTCTGGGTCAAACACGGTAAGAACCAATGATCCATTAGCAGCGGTAACTGACACAAGAGAATGCCCAAGAGCTGATGCTGCACGTTTGATTTTGTTTAGTGTATCCTGATCAAACTCAAACTCTACTTGGAAACTATCCATTTCCATAGCTTTATCTAGCATAGTGCCGTTAGGCGATGTGAGCATATCAGTATCAGTGAAGAAGTATTTAATCTTTGAACGACCAGTTGAGTCAGAGATAACTGCAAACTTTTCTTCAAATTTAACTTGAGGTTCGTCGACAAGTGAAAGAACACCCAAGAATTCATTCAAGTCGTATACGCCAAATGTGGATGGGAATTCGGCGTCAACAGAAGCAGCAGATAGAATATTACGTGCTTCAGAGATGGTGCAGATACGTGAACCTGCATTGAAAACGATGTTGGAATTAATACCAGCATAGTTCTTAAGGATTTGTGTGGTTGAGTCAGATAGTTTCATAATGTCTCGCTTTCATTTCGCATTTGTATATTGTACATAATATTAAGCAGATTGTAAACTAAAATCTTTCATCTTTGAAAAGTTTTTATCTTTGTAGAATTCAATCTTGTTTTTGAATTTGCCTTCAAGAATTTCGCCTTTATGGCTGATAACAAACACGTTAGTATCATCACCTAGAGTATAAAGGATTTTCATAAGGTTATCAACGCCATCATGATCAAGAGATGAATCAAACGTTTCATCAAGAACCAAAAGATTAGTCGCAACGCTATTTTTCATCTTAGCAATTTGACGCCACGTGAATAGAAGCGCCAAGTCAATGCGCTGCTTCTCACCCTCAGAGAATGAGTCATATGAAAACGCATCGCGGTGACGTGAACGAATAGTCTCTTTAAACTCTTCATCCAAGTTAAAGTGTACAAAGAAGTCAAGGATTTGTAAATACTGATTAACAAGGTTATTGATAATAGGAATATACTGTTTAATAACTTTAGTTTTAATGCCAGTATCTTTTAGCATCTCTCCCATAACAGCGTTATATGACATTTCTTCATTTAGGATAAGCCTGTTTTCCATCAAAGCGTTTTGCTCAGATTTCATCTCAGACAATTCTTCATTAGCTCTACCAAGATCACCTTCACGGGCGGTCAATCTACTAATGTCAGTATTCAACGAAGAAATACTACTATGAAGTCTATTGATAGTCTG
>Ga0209137_1000633_pt1 | contig 36601 bp, 31 predicted proteins | sample SaaInl5LU_22_DNA_FD_184642 | JGI IMG/M metagenome (GOLD analysis project Ga0209137, IMG submission 184642) | Marine microbial communities from expanding oxygen minimum zones in the Saanich Inlet - ESP_105LU_22_DNA (SPAdes) (version 2) | ecosystem: Environmental > Aquatic > Marine > Intertidal...
AATTTCGCCTTTGATCAGGGCGCATAGATGAAATATCGCCATGACCATTAAAAAGAATTGCCCCAGTTTCAAGTTTTGATAGCCCCATAAGAGCAGAAGCTAATTCAGTCTGCCCATTTCCACCTACTCCAGCAATTCCATAAATTTCACCCTCCCGGATATTGAGTGAGATATTTTTAAGGGCTATTGATCCATCATGTGAAGTGGTTTGAAGGTTTTGAAGGGATATTTTCCTATCACCAATATCTTTAGATAAATTGGGTTCATTAATTATAACTTCACCTATTATCAGTCTGATTAATTGTTCTTCTGATAGATCTTCAGGTGTTATGGTATCAATAATTCGACCACCACGCATAACGGTAATGCGATCCGCAAAATTCATAGCTTCTTTGAGTTTATGAGTTACTAAAATAACTGCTGCACCTGATTCTGCTAATAATTTTATAGTCTTGAAAAACCCCTTTGACTCTTCGTCAGTCAACACAGCTGTGGGTTCATCAAGAATGATAATTTTTGCGCCTCCAAGCAGCACTTTTAAAATTTCAACACGTTGCTGTTCTGTGACTGAGAGTTTTCCAACTTGCTTATCAATATCCAGATCAAAACCAATTTCGGACATTTTTGAAATAATTATCTTTCGTAAGTCACGAATGCCGGATAGATATGTCCCATGTGGCACGGTAAGAGCGATATTGTCTAAGGCAGAAAAACTTGAAACTAATTTATAATGTTGGTGGACCATGCCAATACCGAGTGACTTTGCCATGGCCGGTCCAGTGATATCTACGGTATTGCCATCAAGTTTTATTTGTCCTTCATCTTGTGCGTATATTCCAGCAAGCACATTCATAAGCGAAGATTTACCCGCACCATTCTCACCTAACAGTGCATGTATTTCACCTTGTGTAAGGTTGAAGCTTACTTGGTCAATAGCTAGAAAATCACCAAATGATTTGGTGATTTTCTCCATTTCAATCAGGTGTGATTGGCGGGTGATTTTAGGCATCTATCTATTGCCTATTTGAGTTATGGTCATTGGCTGATTACACCATCTACAAACCAGTCCATTCCCCATAAATCCCCATCACCTAGAACGTCACCTTCTTTCACACGAACTGTGCCTGATGCATCCTTAAGTGGGCCAGCGAAAACATGTTTACCTGCCATGATTTCATCGCGTGCTTTCATGATTTTAGATTTATCAGTATCAGAAACGGCATCTCCACAACAGGCAATGTCTGTACCGCCTTGAGAAATGGATAGGAAAGCACCCCATTGTGATGACTCCCATGTTCCATCTGCAATTTTTTTAATTTCGGGAGTCAAGAACCGTTCCCAGACCCATACTGAAGAACATTGGGTGGCTGCGCTAAACTCAGACAGATCACGATGATGACCTGTTGAGTATATATCTTTTTCTTCAGATACAATTTGAGGTGTTGGCGTATCTACATGCTGGCCAATGACATCAATTCCTTGCTCTGTCAGGGCTTCTGTAGCGGCTCTTTCTTTAACAGGATCATTCCATGCGCCTGTGAATATTACGGTAACTGTGGCATCCGGATTCATCTGTTGAGCACCCATCGCATAGGCATTTACAGTCCAGTTAACCAAACCAAATGGGTTTGCCGCAACGAACCCCAGTTTGCCACTTTTTGAAATGGCTCCTGCAGCCATGCCACATAAGTACTGACTCTCGTAGGTTCTGCCATAGAAAGACATGAGATTATCAGCATTAGTTGTGCCAGCTGGATTAAGAAAAACAACATCTGGATGTTTCTCAGCAAGTTCTTTAAAGGCATCGGAATAGCCAAAAGCTGATCCAATAATAATATTATGCCCCCGATCAATGAATAGCTCGACAGCAGGCTTCACGGCAGCAGCATTTTCTGGGACATTTTCTACGACAGGTATACTAATTCCAAGATCAGCCTCAACCTTTAGGCGCGCTTCATCAAGTGCTTGTGACCATCCACCGTCATTCTTTTGCGAAAATATTATCATCGCAGGCTTAGGATCACCTTTGATAATTTGTTCTGCTACTGCTGCTTTTGTTATTGAAAATAAACCAATAATAATCAGCAAGCTTGTGGTTAATAGTTTATTCATGATTACCTCCCATGTTTAATTCAGATTTAATTTATTTCAGACTTGTTCCATTTATTTATCATCTTAAGTAGGTTTTTGATTTTACTAATTTTGTGCTTCATCGCTTATCACATCAAAGATCATGCTCGGAGTTATTGGCAAAGACAGAAACTTTGGTTTGTTGAATTTTTCTAGGGCATCCGCAAGACCCGAAGCGATTGTAGCGCCAACCGCAATACATCCTGCTTCGCCTACACCTTTAACGCCGAGTGGATTTAGCGGTGAGGGGGTTTCTAAATGATAGATTTCAACAGGTGGAATCTCAGTTGCATATGGAACTAAGAAATCTACAAAATTGGCATTTGTAATATTGCCATCTTCATCAATTTCAATTTTTTCATAAAGAGTGCCTGCTATCCCCTGGGCTAAACCACCCATAACCTGACCCTCAACAATTGTGGGATTAATCATGTTTCCACAATCATGTATAAGCACGTATTTCACGACTTTTGCTGAGCAAGTCACATCATCAACTTCGATAATCGCCGCATGAACACCATATGCCCATGTAGCACAAGCCGGGCTAAAATAATCAGTCGCTTCTAATCCGGGTGACTGCCCATCATCAAGGGCGGGACCATCATGTTTACTAGCCGGGGCAAATTGTGTGGCGGCTTTAGCTGCTTCGTTAAAAGCATAACGTAAGGGGTTTGTCGCGGTTGCAACTGCAGCAAGTGACACGCATCTGTTACTGTTAACTACCCATGCATGTCCATCGCGAAGTTCAACTTCGTCTTCTCCAACTTCAAGCATATTAGCCGCTGCCACAATTGTTTTTTTACGAACAATTATAGCAGTTTTATGAATAGCATTTCCGGATACAACAGCGGCTCGGCTAGCGAATGTTGCTACTCCCCAATCAAAGGCACCACTATCGCCTTCAGTAAGAATAACATCCTCAACTTTAACACCAAGCTGATCAGCTACAATTTGTGCGAATACAGTATCGTGACCCTGACCTTGACCAGATAAGCCTGTGTTTACATAAACTTTTCCCGTAATAGGATGAATTTTTATATGCCCACCCTCATATGGGCCTAGACCCGTTCCTTCAACATAAAATGCAAGGCCTAGACCTAGATGCTTACCTTCGCTACGAGCCTGTTCCTGTAATTTTGGGAAGTCTTTAGCGCCTATTTTTTCTTCTACCATGTCTAAAGCGGTCTGATATTGCCCACTATCCATTGAAACACGCAAGCCGTCAGCAAACATTAAGCCCTCTCTGACATATGGAAATTGATCATCAGCAATTAAGTTTTTGCGCCGAATTTCAAATCGACTCATCCCCAGGTCGTCTGCAAGCTGATCCATTGCCCGCTCGATAGCAAAACACGCCTGTGGGCGGCCACATCCCCTATAAGGGGTTATCGTAATTGTTGGTGTATAAACAGCCTGAAACTGTACATGAATATTGGGAATTTGATATGGTCCGGCAATTGACGTTGAAGCAACTTGAGCAATTGCTATACCGTATGGAATAAATGCACCTGTATCATGCAGAAAGAAGTCCTTCAGTGCTAATACTTCACCGTCTTTTGTTGCATAAAGCTCTATATCATGTATCTGCTTGCGCTCCTGATTAGAACCAATAAAGTTTTCTCGTCTATCTTCAATAAACTTAACTGGATAGCCAAGTTCCATAGCCGCCATAGGTACTAGTAACTCATCAGGATAGGGGAACATGACTTTTTGGCCAAAGCCGCCACCAACATCTGGCGCAATAACTCTGACTTTATCTTCATCCATTTCAAAGATTGACGCTAAGCCCCCGCGCACAGTCAATGGTGCCTGTGTGCCATCCCATACAGTCAACTCACCAGAAACTCTGTCATATCGCGCAGCAACGGAGCGTGTTTCCATTGATGCAGCAGTAGAACGTTCTACTTCAACCCGTATTTTAGTAACATGATCTGCTTTTAGCATAGCAGCTTCCGGATCACCTGAAACTTGAACCAAATCAGCAGCGATGTTTTTAGGGTGGGTAGGGTGCACCAAAGGAGCACTATCCAGAACCGCCTTTTCGAGATCAACCTCAACTGGCAATGGTTCATAATCAACATCAACCAAAAGGGCGGCATCTTCAGCAACATACCTATTTATTGCAACAACCATAGCAACCGTTTGGCCAACATAATAAACATCATCACGGGCAAGTGGTCGTTGAGTGCGCGCATCTTTCATACAATCATGTGGAATTAATAGGGGAAGCTCAATATCTAATTTACCTATGTTATCGCACGTATAAATGGCCATGACACCTTCCATACTAAGCGCGTCTTGAACATCTATTTTACTAATTTTAGCCCGGGCAAATGGACTTCTGACAAAAGTTGCATGAAGTACTCCGGGTAAATCAATGTCATCAACGTAGGACCCCTCTCCACGAAGAAACTTTGGGTCTATATTTCTTTTAACTCGTGTTCCAAATGTTCTGGTAGACATGTTTTAACCCTATCTAATTATATTAGTTTTTCCCCATACGCTCCGCTGCATCGCGAACCGCTTCAACAATGTTTGCATATCCTGTGCACCGGCAAAGATTTCCCGAAAGAAGCTCCCGGATACTCTCTTCAGAGGTATCGATTTTTGAGTTGGACTCAAACTCACTTATTATATTCATAATCATTCCCGGAGTGCAGTATCCACACTGCAATGCATGATTATCCTGAAAGGCCTGCTGGATGGGATGCAAACAACCACCCTTTTCAGCAACACTTTCAATTGTTCTTAAATCCATACCGTCAGACTGGACAGCAAGGATGGTACAGGAACGGGACGATTCGCCATTAACTATTATAGTGCATGCGCCGCAAATACCATGCTCACATCCAACATGAGTGCCAGTTAGACCCAATTCATGTCTGATAAAATCAGAAAGAAGCATCCTTACACTAACTTCCCTTTCAACAGTTTCACCATTAACCGTTAAGGAAATTTTTCTTGTTGGGTCGGCTGATTTAGACGGTGTTAGTTTTCTAACCGTTTTCATGATAATTCCCTCTTTTGTGCTCTTTCTTTTGCTTCAACCAACGATTTTGATAGTAATTTTCCCGCTAAATACTTCCGGTATTTTTTGGTTGCATGGATATCATCTGGCGATGTAACGGACTCGGCTAAAGCTTCAATTGCCTGACTCACATCATTTTCCGTAAGGGTTGTTCCTACTACCACCTGCTCAACACTGTTAAGTCGGATAGGACGATGTGAAATTCCACATCCAGCAATTTTAACTTCCTCAATTTTCCCACTATTATCAAGAGTCATCAAACATGCTATGGCCGCTACAGCATAATCACCACTTCGTCTTGCAAACTCTTGAAAGGAATAACCGCCCATAGAATTTGGAATAGGAAAATGCGCACTTTGTATGATTTCATTATCATGACGTGATGTTGTCATATGAAATTTGAAAAAATCACGCGCAGCTATTGTTCTGCTACCATCAACACTTGTCGCTGTAACGTATCCGTCAGTTAGCACAAGTATCAGTGGCATTTCAGCCGCAGCATCTGCATGACAAATGCTTCCTACAACTGTTCCACGATTCCGAATTGGCGAATGTGCAACATAGGCCATTGCCTTATGCATAATCGGGTGCCGTTTGCCAATGCGTTGATCTTTTTCTACATCACAATGACGTACGCTTGCACCAACAATGATTTCATCGTCATCAATTTGAATTGTATCTAAATCAGGAATGTTCCGGATATCAATTAGTGCAGACGGCCAGGCAAGTTTAAAATTGAGTGCTGGTATAAGACTTTGCCCCCCAGCTATAATCATAGCCCCTGGAGTTTCATTAATGACTTGAGCTGCTTCTGTTAATGATGAAGGCGTTAAATAATCAAAAACTGGTGGCTTCATCTCAACTTCTCCTAGACTAGGTATCCATAAATTCATATAAATGAGCATACATTAATATCCACTAGATGGATACATTATATAAATTTAGGTATATAAAAATAAAGTTGTCAACAATAATGTGAGTATAGCAGTAATTATATCTAGGAAATCAAATCATTTTTCTCACAAGCCATTTCTTCTATCAAAATGTTCTCAACCCAAGCAGCAAATTTTAATAAATTAAGCTCATCATAAGGGCGCCCAGTAATTTGTAGGCCAACTGGCAATCCCATTTTGTTTATACCACATGGTAGAGCTATTGTAGGACATCCTGTTATTGTGATCGCGTATCCCAATGCAAGCCAATCGAGATATGTTTTCATTTCTTCACCCTCGATAGATTTTACAAACCTTTCCTCTACTTTTGGGGGAGTTACAGGTGTGGCAGGTGTGATTAGAAAATTATGCAGATCCAGAAATTCTATCATTCTGAGGCGTAAATCTGACCTTAAATGTTCTGCTTTTGAAAGAGTGTTTGCATCTAGTTCAAATCCCCTTTCAATGTTCCAGACCACTTCTGGCTTTAGCTCATCTTGGTTTGCAATCATCACATCACCCCAGACTGTTGCAAACTGAAAGGCTCTAAGAGTATTAAATGCCTCGTGGCATTCATCAAGTTCAGGATGCTCATACGCCATATTAGGACCATGGCTAGATAGTTTATTGACGGCATTATTAACTATTTTTTTTATCTCTTTTGATACTACTGCCTGGCCTAAATCGGGTGAATATGCAAAACTCTTTGGTGCTGCCGGGCTTTCAGCGGCTTGTCTGAAAACATTAGGGGGATATTTCATAGGGTTTGAAAGTGCGTCACGCGGATCAAAACCACAAAACCCATCCATCGCTAAACCTATATCATTAACAGTTCTTGCTATAGGCCCGAGAACAGATAGGGATTGATAAGATAATTTTCCCGGCCCTTGTGGAATAAGGCCGGGGGTTGGACGAAGACCAACCACGCCGCAGAATGCGGCTGGATAACGCAATGAGCATGCAAAATCTGACCCCTGTGCAATAAAGGCCATCCCAGAAGCAACAGATGCGGCCGCTCCCCCAGAAGAACCACCTGCAGAATGTAGTGTATTCCATGGATTCCTGGTAAACCCGAAGACTTCATTAAATGTACTTGCCCCTGCTTCAAATTCAGGGGTATTCGATTTAGCGTAGATTATACCACCAGCCCTTTCAATGGTCTGCACAATAATATCAGAACAATCAGGTATGTAGTTTTCAAAAGCAAGTGAACCAAATGTTGTACGAACCCCTGCTACTTTATATGTATCTTTTATAGGAATGGGTAATCCGTAGAATGGATAGCCAGAATCATGACCAACTGCTGTTTCTTTCTTGGCTTCAATTTTTAAAGCTGAATCATATGCGCGATCAAAACAAAGGGTTGGTAAGGCATTAATCGTTTCATTAACTGATGCACATCGTAACTCTAATGCATCAAGGACGTCAGTTGGTTTTATGGTTTTTGAAAGTAACGCGTCTACAATATTACAGGCAGAGTTTTTCCAAAGTTTATCATTCATCATGTTCTCATATTTCAATATAATTTTACGAAAAATATATATTATGCTATAGGTTCATTTTGATGGTAATTAAATCACAAAATATATAATACCGTTTATATATTTAAGCTTTTAACTTTACTCGGGTATCTGATTTTAGAGGAAAAGAATGGCTAGAATTCCGGATAAAATCAAAAATGAGAATAATTTATTTTCATTTGGCACAAATCCCTCTTCAGGTATGGATAGAGCTTTTACTATTTTAGACTTAATCGCAAAACAACCCTGTCGAGTTGTTGATATTACAAAGGCTTTAAATATCCCCTGGGCTACTGTTCACCGTACAACTAAAAAACTAGAAAAAGCACAATTTATTTCTCGTGACGAGACTACAAACAGATATGAAATAGGCGCCAGAATGTGGTATCTGGGGTCTTCATATCTTAGCAATAATAAAGCGTTGACTTCTTCCCTTGAATACCTTGCCAGAGCTAATAAGATAAGAAATGCGGATGTTCAGGTTGTTGAACGAATTGGGAATTACTCAGTTGTTATTCATGCGGAAAAACGGCAACAACACCCAATATCTAAAGCCCAATACGGACATCATTTACCATTACATACCGGCTCTAAGGGTCATGTGCTTTTAGCTTTCTCCCATTCTGATTTTATTGATGACTATCTATCACATCCTCTTGATGCCTTGACTGCAAAAACGGTTACTGATCCCCATCAACTAAGAGCAATTCTTGATGAAGTGAGGGAAAATAAATTTTCTATGACATTTGCAGACGTTCAACCTCATACAGGTTCAATGGCAGCTCCAATATTCGACAACCTGAATAATATAGCTGGATGTGTGTGTTTTGTTTATCTGAGCAATTTAGCTAATGACGAAAGTGCTTGTGAGGAATTAAAACAAAACCTAATGCTCATGTCGCATAATATATCAAGTGATCTTGGTTGGAGACCAACAATCAATACTAACCAGTAACATTCTATTAGTGCAGAATTTGATATTAAGTCCGGTCTTCATACGAACCCTTTATGTTTTTAAAAGTTTCATGTAATGCGTCAACAATAACTTCAATGCATGAGCGTCCCATTTCGGCAGAAGCATCTGAAGGGTCGCCAAAAATGGCAGCATGTCCAGCTTGTGGGCGAGGGCGTTTTACATATGTACGGGTTGGATTTGTTGGTGCAACCAGATCCCAGCCAACAGGACCATAATGTACCCCTTCCAGCAATTCCATTTTCACAAGATCGGGGCGAGTCGCAAGTTGAAAAGAAGTCTCCATCTCTCCAGCGTGACCCATTCCCCCTTCTTCAGATTTACGCATGGCATGTATCTTATCTGCGGCAGGCTCCCAGTAACTTACGGCTGATACCATGAAATCATATTCTTCATCATATTCATCGATCAGATGTCTTGCCACTTGATCATTAGCTGTTCCACTAGGCCTGTTTCCGTTTAGGAGAATGATATGTTTGAAACCTTGTTGAATAAGGCCAAATCCAATTTCAGATAACATTAATTGATAAGTGGGAATAGACAGTGAGACTGTTCCAGGAAACTTTTCAAAAGTTTTTGAAATGCCGTAAGCAACAGGTGGCATAACAACAGCATTAATGCGTTTTGCTAGTTCAATCGCGATATATTCTGATTGGTGAGTATCGGTATCTGTTGGCATATGCGGGCCATGTGCTTCAGTAGCGCCAGTTGGAACAATCACAGCTCTACCATTAGCAATGGCATGTCCAATTTCCATCTGTGTCATATGTGAAGTGCGATATTCCATTTTATCCTCCGGTTATATGGACGGTTGTATAAATTTATTTTTTAGAAAACAGTTTGCTTAGATATCGTTTTAGTAAAGACCAAAGTAGTTTCGAAGCACTTATTCCGCGCGGTTTCACTATTTTAGATTTTTGCGCTTGGTTTAAGGCACTATCATTTGAATTTATCGCTGAGTCTTCATCATTAGCGTTGTCGGCAATCTTGCTTTCTACGTTTTTAACAAACTCTTCAATTAGCAGTTGGCTGGTTTCTTCAATAACGCCAACACGCCCAAATTGTGCTACGGGCCCAGCTAGTTGAATATCGGCTTCAAAATCTACAAGGGTTAAACCATCTTTTTCAGAAAGCTTGTATTGTAAAGCTAGCCTTGATCTGGAACCTCCTTTTTTATCGATACCCTTGCCATCCACATTGCCAGACATTGTCTTATCATCTGGGATATGTTTTGCCTCACCGCTAAATGTTGCTTTAAATGGACCCAGTTTGATTAAGACATTACCCAGATATTCTCCGTTTCCCCGGTCTTCTGTCAATGAAGCGCCGGGAAAACAGGTAGCTACAGTAGGAATGTCTTGAAAGAAGGCCCAAGCTTTATCAGGGCTACAAGATACCGTGAGTGATTGGCTTATTTTCATTAGATTCTAATCCCTATACCTTTATACAAGCCAGCCTTCGTCTGGATCAGTCCAGCCCTCAGGATAATTAATTTTTCCCTGATTTTTTAATTTAGTAAATGCTTCACCTCTATCAAACATGGCAAGGTGACCGTTTTCATCTCTCATTTTAGCTCTGAGCTGTTCGGTTTTCTCCAAGTCAGCGGACCATTTTCGGCCTTGTTTGGAAACAACAACCCCATAATCATTCAGGGCAGAAGCTTCAGAGATTAAACCGCATTGCAGATCATAAACAACTTTTTCTGCTTCACGCTTAAGTGGGTCACCCCAACCACCGCCTCCAGTTGTTACAATACGAACGCTGTCGTCTGCTTCAACTTTTACAGTATCACACATGCCCGGATGGTTTGTATCTTCATTATTCTTATTAATCACTGAAACCTGATAATTTCGTCCCGCTTTTCCGCCGTAAGAACCATAGCAACTGAGAACAGAGCGATCAGCGTTAGAAATAAGTCTAACATCAGATAAAGTTTTAATCTGCTTGTCATATCCAAATCCACCGCGACGGTACCCTGGGCCAGCAGAATCTTCCTTCAGCCCTAACTTTTCTATGAATATCGGGTAACGTGTTTCAGAAAATTCAGCCGGAAGGTTTCTAGAGTTAGGGACAATATGAACTACATCAGATCCATCTGCCCAAGGTCTTCCGGGCCCACCGCCGCCTAAAACTTCCCTAAACAGAAAGAAATCCTCTGAGCTATTACCACCAGCGAGTCCCCAAATTCTAATAGTCTCATGGTCAGCAGGCATTTTGCCTTTAGAAGCTTTTGTTAAGCAGGCCGCAAAAACACCAAGAGTTCTCAGCATTAGAAAAAATCGCATTCCAGTTGGTTTTCCAAAAGTAGGTGTGATAAGAGTACCTTTTTCAGGAAATATAACATCAATGACATCCAAAACACCTTCATTACAATCAATCTCTGCTGCACGCTCAGGTGTATCAGCTAATGATCGTAAGATAGGAGCCATCCATTTTCGGAAGTACCTGCCGTCCATTTCGTCAATTGCCCAGTTAATTGGGCCACGAGCTTCTGGATCTGTTCCTGTAAAGTCCAGTGTTATCTTTTCCGATGTTTTTGTCATGGTTACACGCAAAGCATGAAGCCGTGATTCATCTACGCCATCATTTTCTATATAATCTTCGTAGTGATAAGTGCCATTCTCAATTTTAGGGAATATTTCCCGGCGGAAAATTTCTGCTGTATTAGAAAGTATTTCATCAAATGCCATTTCTAAAGTATCTATACCATAACGTTCCGCTAGGGCTACAATACGGCGAGATCCCAGTTTAGCAGCACCAATCTCAGCATCCATGTCACCTGCCAGATGATCAGAGAGGCGAGAGTTTCTAATGACAATATTAAACGCCGCTTGATTCAATACACCGCGATCATACATTTTAATGGGCGGAACAAGTAATCCTTCCATCCAGCTATCAGTCGCATGGACTGGTAAACTGCCCGGAACAGAACCACCAACGTCATCATGATGCCCAAACACTTGTGAGAAACCAATCAATCGATCTTCATGAAAAATTGGTACAGTTGTGCAAAGATCAGGAACGTGTCCAATGCCACCGCATGAATTATAAGGGTCGTTCCAGAAAAATACATCACCGGGGAAAATGTTATCTTTGCCAAAATATTCAAATACAGGCTCAACAATTGCAGAGTAAGATCTTCCAGTAAGTTTTCGACCTTTGGCATCAAAAAGAGCCACTCTATAATCATGCTGATCACGTATCATTGGTGAACGTGCCGTGCGTTCCACCGCAGCCTCGATTTCTAGTTCAGCTGCTCGGATAGTGCCATGAATTACTTCTAATTCAATAGGGCCTAATTTCTTCGGTTTATTTGCTTTGGACATTTGATTTAACTCCCAATTTCTTTTTTCATGACTAGATTGCCATAATCATCACGAGTTGCTGACCAGTTTACTGGCACAACAATAGTAGACCCATATTCTTCGATTATAGCTGGCCCTGAAATTAGCTGGTTTGATTGTAAGCTTGTCCGGTCATAAATAGGGCTTTCAATCCATGAATCCCAATATGTTGAGCGGCTGGCTTTTGGTTTACTTGGGCTTGCAGGCCCTTTATCAACTTCAATTTTGGGTCGGTATTGTTCACCTATTGCTTGAACTCTAAGGTTTACAATTTCAACGTCCTGTTCACCTTTATAATGAAATCCAAAAGTTTCATTATGTACATCATGAAATTTTTCCCAAGCAAAGCTAACAGCCTTATCTTTTGAAAGACCATCAGGAACGGTAACCTGAACTTCATGCCCTTCACCCAAGTAACGCATATCAGCTACATAAACCACTCGGATGCGGTCTTTGGGAATACCTTCAGCTTCAATGTCTGCTAATCCCTGATTTGCGATTTCATCCCAGGCATTGATAATTTCATTTTTATCCGCTGCTGACTGGCAACGGACTAAGGTTCTGATATAGTCACGCCTTACATCAGAAACATGTAATCCAAGTGCGCAGAGATTGCCGGGATTGGGGGGTGATAAAATGGTTTTAATATTAAGAAAATCCGCAACTTCAGTCGCAAATAGTCCTCCCGCGCCGCCAAAAGCAACCATTGTATAATTGCTTGGATCACGTCCTCGGGTAGTTGTTACCTGTCTAATGCCAAAAACCTGACTGATAGCTGCAAGCTCAAGCACCCCCGCTGCCACCTCTTCCGCTGGCATATCGTGCTGTTTACCCAAGGTTTCAAATGCCGCGCGCGCAGCTTCAGCATCAAGCTGAATTTCTCCACCAATCAATTCACTGGGTAGACGACCTAAAACAAGCGCGGCATCAGTAACAGTTGGCTCAACGCCGCCATTACCATAGCATATTGGACCCGGATCTGCCCCAGCACTCTGCGGCCCCACCTTTAAATTACCGTAATCATCTGTCCATGCGATTGATCCCCCGCCAGAACCAACGGTTACGATATCTAGCATTGGTGTTTTTACAGGATAGGATTCAACCATCGATGATGATGTATACATCGGGGTCTGGTTTTCGATAATAGATACATCTGTTGAAGTTCCACCAACGTCACTTGTAAGAATATTATCATATCCCGCAAGCTTTGCCATGTGAATGGCACCCAATATACCTGCTGCAGGTCCTGATAAAAGCATGGTTACCGGTTTCTGCGCTGCAGTTGAATATTTTACAACACCCCCACTCGATTGCATGATTAGAAATGGTGTTTCTTTGGACTGGGATGCAATTTTGTCTGCGGCATGTTGAAGATAAGTTTGGCAATATGGCTTAACCAAAACATCAACAAGGGTAGTCATCGCCCGTTCATACTCTCTGTATTCAGGTAGAACTTCACTTGATAATGACACAAAAACATCAGGGAAATGTTTGTTAATAAGGTTCCCAATATTTTGTTCATGTTCAGAGTTCGCATAAGAATGTAGCAAGCAAACAGCAATGCACTTTGCGCCATCTTCAACTAATTCACGAACGGCTTCGATAGTCTCTGCTTCATCAATAGGTTCAACTGAAGTTCCGTCATATAGTAGTCGACCCGGCACTTCACGTACCATATGCAAAGGGACTAAGCGTGGTGGCTTTACCCAAAAATACGAATTACCATATCCATCTGGAACTGATTGTCTTGCAATTTCTATCATGTGCCTAAAACCTTTAGTCACAAGGAGGCCAAGGCCAGCAAATTTATGCTCCAGAACGGCATTGGTTGCAACCGTAGAGCCATGAAGAACCATTGCTAAGTTTGAAATATCTGCTTTTTCCCCCTCAATAGCCTTTTCAATAGATTTTAGCAGACCAATACTAGGGTCTTTTGGTGTGGATGGTGTCTTTAAAGCTGTCATTGATCCATCAGCTTCATTGATGGCAATGATATCAGTAAATGTTCCACCAGTGTCAATTGCAATTCTAATTCCCATATAAAAACCCCCATATAATATCCGTTGAGTGGATATGTTATTCATATTATGCTATGTTAATGTATAAATCAAGCTATGAGGGAGTAATTAAATTTTTATTAATGTTAGGGAAAAAAATCGATAGTTTTCCAACGGATAAATCACATAAAGCTTAAAATTTAATTGTAGGTGTTTCTATTACAAATTATTCGAATCATATTAATGAGGTTGAAAGCTCATGTACTTATGGACTTTTTCTTACTATCCTTAACCAGTTTAAGGATATTTTTGAATTTGGGGTGTTGTGCTGTGCGCATCCAATAAAAAAGCAAAGCTTCAACAGTAGTAAGTTTCACCCCAACAGATTGCAACGTAGAAATCGCCATTTCTTGATCAATGGATTTATGCGACGCTGTTGCATCAACGGCCAACATACATTCATAACCAGCATTTATAAAATCAAGTATACTCTGGAAAACGCAGACATGTGTTTCCATGCCTGCAATAACCAAAACCGCTTTTTTAGACATCTGTTTTCCAAAATTGGTTTCAAAATCGCTAAAGCAGGAAAAACTGGTTTTTGCAAAGACACTAGGTTTGATGGCACAAGAGTCTATAATTTCGGAAACGGTTGGGCCAATTTTTTCTCTACAATGTTCACTAATGAAGACTGGAATATCAAGGATAGATGCTCCCTTTACCAGCTGAACGATGGCGTTGAGACACATCTCAGGTTTTTCAATTGTTGGCGCCAACTTCTCTTGAACATCAATGATCAACAAAACATTATTTTCGTACACGAAAAAACCTCAATTTTTCTGATACAATTAATTCCCAAATATTCCTATTATCATGCTCATAAAGCATTTAATTCGAGAGCAAATTCACTTTATCTCAAAAGGCCACCATAAGTAACAATATTAATGAACTAGTATTAATTATAATGAAATCTAATAACTGACTCAGTTGAAATACGTTTCATTTGTTAAAACCACAACAGAAGAGATATCATGAGTAACATTCTTTATGATGGGATTTTTACCCCTAATGCAAACAGCGAAAAAACTTTCATAATTACGCCTAAAGGTGAAATTAGTTATTTAGAGTTTACCGCAATGACGAATAAATTGGCTAATATTCTGGTTAAAAAGGGCCTGAATCCGGGTGACAGAGTTGCGGTGCAATCAGATAAATCAGTCCTATACCTTGCACTATATGCCGCTACTATTAAGGCGGGATGTGTCTTTCTTCCTCTGAATACGGCTTATACTTCTAGTGAATTAGATTATTTTATTAATGATGTAGAACCGCGCCTGGTTGTCGTTGGGGATAATGCGATGAACTCTCTTGCGCTTCTTGCAAAGGAAATTGGTAGCGAGATAATGAGTCTTAACGGAGACGAAACGGGGACTTTAGCGGCAGTTGCTAAAAATGAATCCCCTGTTTTTGAAGCGGTGGCTCGAACTGGCGAGGACTTAGCGGCAATACTTTATACATCTGGCACAACAGGTAAGTCTAAAGGTGCCAAGTTATGCCACAGAAATCTTTTATCAAATGCTAAAGTCATATCTGAGGCATGGCAATTCACGGCTGATGACATTCTACTTCATATGTTACCAGTTTATCATACCCATGGTTTATTTGTTGCGATTAACCTGTTGGCGATGGTTGGCGGTAGCATAATCTTTCTGCCTAAATTTAACGTGGAAGATGCTCTTTCATGGATGCCCAAGTCTACATCCATGATGGGTATCCCCACATTTTATACAAGATTACTTAACAGTTCAGATTTTACGCAGGAACTGACAGATCATATGCGGTTATTTATTTCAGGTTCTGCTCCAATGCTGACGGAAACACATTTACAGTTTGAGGAGCGAACTGGTAAAAATATTTTAGAACGATACGGTATGACGGAAACCAGCATGAGTATATCAAATCCTTATAATGGGACACGCATTCCCGGAACAGTAGGTAAACCTCTGTCGGGTATAGACATTAGAATTACGGATGCGGCTTCTGGGCAATTAGTTCAACCTGGTGACATTGGCGTCATTGAACAACGTGGTGACAATGTATTTCTTGGTTATTGGGGAAAGCAGGATGAAACAGCTGAGAGCTTTAGGGATGACGGGTTTTTTATTACCGGTGACTTAGGTCGCGAAGACGAAAATGGATATATTACTATTGTTGGCCGCAATAAAGATCTTATTATTTCAGGTGGGTTGAATATTTATCCTAAGGAAATAGAATCTGTCATTGATGAGATTGATGATGTTACCGAGTCTGCGGTAATTGGCGTTCCGCATCGTGACTTTGGTGAAGCTGTGGTAGCCATAATCGTATCCAACGGTAATACATTGTCGGATGAGGATATACAAAATCACCTTGTAACTAAGCTGGCAAAATTTAAGCAACCTAAAAAGATACTTTATGCTAACGATCTTCCACGGAATACAATGGGCAAGGTTCAGAAAGCGGAATTACGGAAACATCATGCCAAGATTTTTCATGAGGAATAATGTATGGACCATTTCATCTTCAAAGTTATTTGAAGACTTATAAATAATCCCTCAACTAAAAGGATGGAATAAAAGCATGCAAGATTTTTCAGATGGTGACTTACTTTTAACAGCTTCAGCATGGGCTAGCCAGGGGCATAATCTGGCTATAGCGGTGGTTATAAAAACATGGCGATCATCACCCAGAAAAATTGGTAGTATTATGATTATCCGTGATGACGGGCTAGTTGCTGGTTCAGTGTCAGGAGGCTGTGTTGAAGGAGCAGTAATTGACTCGGCACTTGCCACAATGCAGGACGGATTTGTAAAGAGGTTAGAGTTTGGTGTAGCTGATGCAACTGCCTGGGAGGTAGGGCTTTCATGTGGCGGCGAAATTTCTGTAGGGGTTGTGCCGCTATCATTGATTGGAGTGGATATATTAGAAATCGTTCAAAAGAAATATGCTGATCGTTATCCTATATATCTTTCATTTGATTTGAAAAACATGAGCGTTTTTGAAAAAGATGAGGCATTTTCTGCAACAAGCCTGGATACTGAGCAGAAAATTTTTAATTTACTTATTTCACCAAGGCCTAGAGTTTTCATTATTGGGGCTGTTCATATTAGTCAGTATCTTGCATCAATGTTGACAGGGTGCGGATATGCTGTGAGTGTGATTGACCCTCGTACAACTTTTGCAAAAGAAGAGCGCTTTCAGGATATTGAATTAATTACCTTATGGCCGGATGAGGCGCTTGACAAAGTGATAATAGATGCGGAAACGGCTATTATAACTTTAACGCATGATCCAAAAATTGATGACAATGCGCTTGATATAGCTCTTAACAGTAATGCATTTTATATCGCCGCCCTAGGCAGCAAAAAGACCCATGAAAGCCGGTGTGCCCGTTTCCTTAAAAAAGGATTTGATCAAACCACTCTTAATCGCATCCATGGCCCTGCTGGTATTGATATTGGCGCTATCACACCTGCTGAGATTGCAGCATCAATTCTTTCAGAAATAATCGCAAAGCGAAGAAAAGTGGTTAAAAATGTGGCTTGAACAAAGATCACTTGCAGATGCTATTGGCCAATTAATTGCCCATGGGCAGAATTTGGAAAATGGTAAGATTCGAAAAGGGACAATTATCTCTGAAGAAGATGTATCAAAGCTTCAGATAGCTAATATAAAAAAAATAACCTGTGCTATTCCAGAAGCTGGTGATGTTAATGAAAATATAGCGGCAAGTCGGTTAGCATCGGCTCTTGATACTTCTGGAATAAGAAAAGACTCAGCCGCAACCGGACGCGTCAATTTTTATGCAAAAAAAACAGGCTTAATAAGATATGATTTTGATCTTATACGTAAGTTTAATAGCATTGATGAGGCAATCACCCTTGCGTTAGTTCCGCATAATCAATTGCTCGCAAAGAATAATATGGCTGCGACCTTAAAGATAATTCCGTTCTTTGTGAAAGAGCAGGCGCTAAAACATGCTGAAGATTTGTTATCAGAGTTTGGAGGATTTGATTTTTTCCCACTCTCAAGTCGTAAGGTATGGTTGATACAGACACGACTTACTGGTCAGAAAGATCGACTTTTTGATGCCACCAAAAAAGTAACAGAGGCAAGATTAAACCAGCTTGGGGCTGAATTGATTGGTGAAACCAGAACGGACCACGATATCAAAGAAGTAGCAAATGCAATAAATCAAGCCAAATTAAATGCGGCTGAAATCATTTTGATTTGTGGTGGTACAGCAATTATTGACCGAAATGATATTATACCTGAGGGTATAAAAATTTCTGGGGGAAATATAGATCATTTTGGATTACCGGTTGATCCCGGGAACCTTTTACTACTTGGCCACCATGGAAATACTCGAATTATTGGCATGCCGGGATGCTCGCGCTCTCCTAAGCTTAATGGCCTTGACTGGGTGCTTCATCTTGAAATGGCAGGAATAACTCTTGATAAGAATGAACTTGCTGAATTGGCTTCAGGTGGTCTTCTTATGGAAATTGCATCTCGACCGCTCCCAAGAAAATTAGTGACTAAATGGCATGACAAACAAAATATAGCAGGCATAATTTTAGCTGCTGGTGAGTCTCGCCGCATGGGAAATATCAATAAACTGCTTCAGGAAATTGATGGTGTTCCAATGATCAGAAAAATTACTGAAGCAATGTTGGCAAGTAGCCTCAACAGTGTTTCTCTGGTTCTTGGATATGATGCAGAAACAGTAGCCAACACAGTTAAAGATTTACCGGTTAAATTTATTTTTAATCCTGATTATTGCCAAGGGCAGAGCCAATCTATTCGCCATGCAATTGAAAGCCTTAATAAAGAAGTAACAGATGTATTGATCAGTTTGGGTGATATGCCGCTTATAGGGACAGAGCTAATTAATCAGCTGATAGACAAACATGTAGAACTTCAGAACAGCAAAAACCATATTACCTTACCAGAATATAAAGGGAGGAGAGGTAATCCGGTTATTTGGGGGGAAGCATTTTTTGAAGAACTTAGATCTCTTTCTGGTGACGTGGGTGGACGCGCATTATTTGAAGCACACCCCGCTGCTGTTAATCCCTTTGCCGTCAACGAGGATAGCATTCTTAAAGATGTTGATACGGTGGAAATGCTAAATATCTTAGCAAATCCCTAAGCATTGAGATTACCCATATAGTCAATTTAGACACATAACCATTCATCATTTTCACAGATATGGATAAGCGTTGGCCGACTGGCCGCTAGTGCATGAGTTAATCCGGCGGTGAAGCTGTCCGCATCCTTAGGGGCAATAAAATCACAATGACAGGCTTTCGCCAGTAATTCAAAATCAGGACGCATGCCTTCAACCCCTATGCGCGGAATATTGCGGTCATCCATATCATCCCTGATCTGTTTGTAGCCGCCATTATCCCAGACAATAACAGGTAAGGGCATGTTGTGTTCGGCGGCAACCATCAATTCCGGCATGGTGAACATAAATCCGCCATCACCAACCACCGTAACCACATCATGATCCGGTTTAGCCATTTTTGCACCGATAGCATTCGGTAAAGCATTACCAAGCGCGCAATATCCGGCTGGAAAAAACCATGATCGCGGAGCGCGTGATGGCATGGCGAATGTTCCTGTATAGGCAATCTGGCACGCGTCATTTGATATAATGGCATGATCAGACAAACATCCGCGCATCAGCTGTAATAGTCGTGAATGTTGTTTTTCGGATGCGTTCAGCTTGCTCATGATAGCGGCTTTGGTCGCGGCAACAATAGCGGCATTCTTTGTGCTAATCTGTTCCACATGCCCTGCGCAGGCGTCTTTGAGCGCGGCCATAGCCACCGCCGCATCAGATACAATGCCAATAGTTGCCGGATGTTGATCGCTTAATTTAAGCGGATCAATATCAACCCGTATAATCTGACCCGGAATATGAAGCGCACCGGCAAAGCTGTCTGTTTCTGCCAGTTCTGTTCCAACAGCAAGAATCACATCAGCTGATGAAATGATATTATGGCCGTCTTTGGTAACAACTCCGGCGGATAGCGATAGCGGGTGATCATCTGGCACAATGCCCTTGCCAGCGGTTGAGGTGGTAACAATGGCGCCCAGACATTCGGCAATGGTGCGGATATCCTGTGCGGCATGGGTAGCCCCGCCACCCACCATGATCAGCGGATTGCTGGCATGGGTTAGCATCTGTGCGGCGGCGGCAATCATATCCGGCTGATAGGCGGGTCGCGGTGGCAAGGCAACAGGTTCCCATATGTCATCTACCGGCATGGCCTGAACATCAATCGGGATAGAAATATGGCACGGGCGCGGGCGTTCGCTGGCAAAATGCGAAAAAGCCTTCGCCATCAGGTCAGGAATATCAGACGGCCGCATCGCGGTTGCTGAAAATGCCGTGATCGGTTCGGTGACTTTTTTCTGTTCTGTGATTTCATGCAGAACGCCCCAGCCCTTACCCAGTGTTTCTGATGGTGGTTCGGCTGAGATAAGTAACATGGGCAAACTTTCCGCATAGCATTGCGCTAGCGCTGTTGCGGCATTGGTCACGCCGGGGCCTGAAATAACAATAGCCACGCCTACCTCACCTGTGGCACGCGCCCAGCCCTCGGCCATGAAGCCGGCACCTAGCTCATTTCGTGCCTGAATATGTTGAACTGATCCGGCATTCTCGCCGCCGGTTAATCCACGGCACATATCCAGTGTATGAACGCCGGGAATACCGAACACATGGCTGACGCCATAACGTGACAGTAACCGGATTGTTGCTTCTCCACATGTCATAGTCATGATGATATTCCTTATTTGTCTGGTGGTAATGCTACATCTGATAAATTAAATTTACTATCCGAATTCAATCGTTATTTTCATCAACCTGATCTGATGAGGTGGCAAGCCATATCGCAAATAACATCAGCGATAATACAATCAGCATCCACCATGGGTGCGTTTCGCCAAAAAATATCATCCCGAATCCAACGCCAGCAATCAGAGAGATAAATCCGGCTAGGCTGACAAATATGGGGCCGCCTTTATCAATCAGATAAAAATACAGATAGATTGATACCGCGCTGAGAACAACATATCCCAGCATGACTGACCATAATCCGGTGTTGATAATCGGGGTTGGATCAAAGCCGTAAATCATGAAAGTGATGGGCATAATGGTAAAACAGCCTATCATGGCTTCGCCGCTGGCTAGTTGCCATCCATCCTCGCCATCTGGCCAGAATTTCGAAATCACATTATGGTAAATGCCATAACATAACGGCACCAGACCCGCGATGATCAGCCCGAATACAGCCAGCTCAGGAACGGGAATAGACAGATTCTCACCCAGCAAGATAGGCATCATGGCCAGACTAGCCAGCAGAATGCCAAGGATTTTTCGCCGGTTCAGCACATCTGTTTTCATGAAAAAAGCAACAATCATGGTAATAATCGGCGTGATGGACGCAATAATCGTCAACAAGCCTGCACCAATAAGCGGGGCGGAATATAATTCAAGCACCGCCGGTATCATATATCCAAGAATACCAGCGATTAGATAGAACAGCATACTGGCTGGCCGGAATAAGCGCGGATATCGCCCCCGTATCAAACAGATAGCCCCGAAGATTGGTATTTCTGCCAGAAGCGTAAAGCTCAAAATCAACATAGGCTCAACGCCGGTTTCACCCGCAATGCGCGACAAGGAGAAAAATAATCCCCATGTCAGCCCAAGCAAAACCAGCCCGCCAATGGCAAGGCCTGTTATTTGGCGCGATGGCACCGAATGAGTGGCAGAATTGGTCATTAGCGGGCTCTATCAGAGAATATCATCAAGCGCGGCGATAGCCTGATTAATCTCATCACGGGAAGTATAATGAACAAAGGAAAGCCTGACCGCCCCGTCTTCGGGTGACACGCCCATCGTTTCCAGCAGCCGCACAGCATAAAAATCACCCACCCCTGCCATGATGTTCCGTGCCGCCAGCTTCTGTCCGATATCCGTTGCGCTTAGTCGTGAAGACGTAAAGCTAACGGTCGGGGCGCGGTTATCCGGATCATTGGGCCCTAGCAGGCGCAGATCATTGCGATTGCCCAGATAATCAAGCAAGACCCGCAAATTATCGCGTTCTGCCTGATGGAAAAGCGTTTCTACCCGTCTGGGGCGCATGGCATCATCGGTGCCGCCATGATGGTGATCCAGCGCATCAAAATAATCCAGCATGCCATTGGCCGCCGCGATTTGTACATGATCGGGGCCTGCCGGCACCATCCATTTTGATGGAATATCGCGGTTGAAATAATGGCTTTGTGGTTCCAGCACCGCATGCGCGGATTTCCGTATCACCATAACCCCCTGATGCGGGCCGTAGGTTTTATAGCTGGAAAACAGATAGATATCTGCGCCGATGGCATCAATATCCGGCAGACCGTGAGGGCAATAGGACACGCCATCCACTAGCAATATGACATTGGCATCATGCACCATATCCGCGACTTTCCGGACAGGATTAATCTCAGCCACCAGATTGGAACAATGGGTCATTGCCACCATAGTGATGCGATCATCCAGCAAACCGGCCAGTGTGTTCAGATCAAGCTGGCCGGTTATCGGGTCAGCTTCCCAGACTAGCACACGCATGCCATGGGATGTGAGCCGTCGCCAGACACCGGCATTGGCCTCATGTTCCTGCCCTGACACAATAATACCATCACCCGGTGACATGCGTGCCAGCAATGCCTGTGCCAGAACATATGTATTCTGTGAGGTGGAAGGCCCGAACATAACCTCATCCGTTGGGACATTAAGATAACGTGCCATGCGCTGATGCGCCTGATCCATTTCATTGCCCAGATCAGCCGATGCCTTGAACGCGTAATAGGGCTGTAATTTGCGTTCATGAAAAATCGTATGGAAACGATCAATCACTTGCTGACACATATATGATCCGCCAGCATTTTCAAAAAACGCCTGTCCCTGTAAGCTAGGTTCGGAAAAAGCGGGGAATTGTTGTCGGACAAAATCAAGATCAAGTGCCGTGGTCATCGGTTTATCCTTAATATTTTTTTAATATGATGCCATCACTCTGACTTGTCCGGATAGGGATAGCAATAGATTTCATCAGCATCAATACCGGATGGAATACCATAACCGCCCTATCAGCTCCCGAATAGCAAATGAGGTATCATGCAATCCTGATGCTTTGGGAATAAAGGTCATAATAGATAAGCGTTCATCCTCTGTTCTGAAATCAACAGCATATGGTAAAACGGTAAATCCGTTTGCTTCGAACAGATGCTTTGCTCTTGGCATATGGAACGCTGATGTAACCAGAATAATGCTAGGTTGCGGATGTGGCATCAGCAATTTAACCGCTTGGGCTTCTTCTGCGGTATTAACAACAATCTCAGTCCGTTTGATCTGTGCGTCAGGAATCCCGGCCTTGATAGCTACCTCAGCTAGCATATCGCCTTCTGTCATGCCGTTTTGCCATGGTAATATGCCACGGGTAAGGATCATAACCGGGGCTTTATCGGCTTTCATCACATCTATTCCGGCAAAGATTCTGTCTGCGGATTCGCCCCATTCCATTCTGATGCCGTCTTCGGTTTGGATACGCCGGATCATACCGCTTAAAACAACAACAGCATCAGCGTGACGAATATCTTGTGGCGACTGTAATTTATGTCCGGATTCCAGATATCGCATCAAGCTGATGCCGGTGATGGGCATTGAGGCAATAAGCAGAATAACAACGCCGATCAATCCATAAATACGGCGGCGGCTAATAATGCCTAACAACATAAACCCAATGCTTATTAATAAAGGGCTTAATAAAAGCGGAAGCAGTTTATGCAGATATATCATCATCTGGTGATATCCCTCAAAAGTTGCGTTTGCGCATGGCTATGGTTTTGGCTTTATCGAACGCGGCGCGGCGGGCGGCAATGTCATCACTGGTCAGTTCGTCAATATTGGAATAATCGGATTTCCAGTCCGGCTTGCCCTGCCATTCCAGCGGTGAGGTTCGGGTTGTTCGCGGTGCTGTCGCCGTTGCTAGCAGATCAAGAGCGCCATACAGGGTTTGCTGTTGCGATGCCGGATCATTCGGCCGCCCGCAACTGTTACCCAGTGGAAAATCCGAAAAGTAAAATCGCGGCACGCCCACATGTTCAATAATGTCTTTGGCACAACCCATAATCACGGTGGGGATGCCGGCGGCTTCGGTTGCGCGCGCGGCCAATGCCACTGACTGATGGCATATTGGGCAATTCGGAACGGCAATCAGCGCATCAATATGATCGGCTATGAGCATTTGCGTTAGCGCGGGGATATCTATTTCCAGATGCGTGCGTTGTGACCGATTGGTCGGAAAGCCATAAAACCATGATGCGGCCATGCCTATATTATGTTCGCCTATATTATGTTCACTGGCGGCTAGTTGTAATGCCATTAATGGAAAATATGTTCCCATATCTTCTGCTGTGGTGTTATCCCGATCAATGGCGATATGGGATATCCGCAAATCCGGTGGCGGAGATACCGGCGCTTTATATACTGAATAGAATTTGGCATCAGCATTATAAGCCGCCCCGGGGCTTTGATCACCTTTATCCGGATCATAGATAGCCGCTGTGGTCAGAATAGCGACCCGCATCTGGTTTACCGGTTTTGCCGGAATGGTAAAGGGAACATCATCATACCGCGCCCATTGATACGGGTTGTCATAGCCTAGCCCCAGATAATAACTAGTCGTCCGGTCGATATAGGAAATGGGGGGCGAAGACGGCATATGATGCTAATATAATGTTATGTTATGTTTTGGTGGTGTCTGTATGTTCTACCGCGCCGCCTTCTGCGACCCAACCGGTAAAACCGCTATCGATATGGGCGGCTTCAAATCCCATATCCTGCAATGTGGCGGCACTTAATGCCGAACGCCAACCGGATGCGCAATGCAGAACAAAGCGTTTATCCGCACCAAAGATATCTTTGAAATAGGGGCTTTCGGGATCAACCCAGAATTCCAGCATGCCACGCGGCGCATGAAAACTACCGGGAATGAAACCCAGTTTCTGGCGTTCACGGACATCCCTGATATCAACAATCACCACATCATCCTGCCCCTGCATGGCGATAGCATCAGCGGCGGTAATTTCTGTGATGCGGGCGCGTGCCTCTGCTACCATGGTTTTAACAGGCCGTTTTAATGATTTCATCGCAATCTCCTTTATATTAATGTTTATATAAGACCGTGCTTTAGCATGAACATCAAGCCCCTGCTAAACTGTTAGTTGTCCTTTTTCATGATCATTTGAATGCGCGGTGATTACTGATACATCTATTTATCAAGGAATTGATCTGGAATTGTTTGGGATAGTTTTTATGTTTTCATCGTTAAAAGTCATCATTTGTATGTTGTTAGTCTGTCTGGCCAGCCCCGCCATCGCGGCCGGATGCCAGATTTCATCCTTATTACCTGACATGATTTGCACGCAAGGCTTCGGGTTAGAAAAAGGCAGTGAAGCCTATCAGTCCTGCATGCGAAAAGAACAGGATCGGGATGTCGCCCGAAGCCATTTTGACGCGACGCTTTCCACTATCCGGGCAGAATTGCAAATACTGGCAAAAGAAAAGATCAAGCTATCATCCGAACCAACAGAAACATCCGCCAAATCACTGGAAAGCATCCTCAGACGCGAACGTGAGCTGATCACCAAGCTGGAAGAATTAAAAATACTGACCGGATGTTAGCGGTGATGCGCGAAATCTTTATCCTGTCTGGCTATATCCTGTCGGGCAATCACACCCATGCTGGCGGCGATTAATCGGGACACCGTTAAGCCGCCAATGCCATCAATATCGGCTTCGGGTAGGATTTCAGCAAAATCCATCGCGGCGATACGGGTTTTTTGTGCCGCCCCTTTAATCAATCCAAGCGCGTGATGATACATTAACCCCCCCGGTGCGCGGCCTATCGTATTGGGGGCAAGCGATGGATCAAGCGCATCAATATCAAAACAGATCACCACATCCTGATCTGTTGGAATGGCATGTAAAACAGGCGCGATGCCGTCTGTCATAATCTGATCTGCTGGAAAGAATTGCGCTCCCCATGCGCATGCCGCCGCCATATCATCGGGATGCGCAGACCCTATGCCGCGCGCGCCTACCTGAATGATGGTATTAATATGCGCCATTTCCGATGCTCGCCGCATGGTTGAAGACAGCCCCATATTTTCATCCATATGCTTATCGCGCCAGTCGATATGTGCATCAATTTGCAGAATGGTATAGGTTTTTCCTGTTGCGGCTAACGCGTCCAGCATGGGGATTGGTATCGAATCATCACCGCCGACCAGAACCGGTACAGACTGGCATGCCATGATATGTCTGACTGCATCCGCAATGCGGGCGCGGTTTGCGGCAAAATCACTATCGCTCCAGTCCAGATCACCAGCGTCACAGGCTGGCCGCGTGCCAGCGGGAAAAACCGCACCGCCCAGATCAAAATTATATCTGTCCAGATTAGCGGTTAGGGATGCACCGCCTTGGCGAATAGAATCTGGGCCACCCGCCGCATAAGCACCGACCGCCGCATAAGGAGTGGCGCATGGCACCCCCAGAAATACCGAAGATGCCGCAATGGGATTGGTCAGAGACGTTGCCGCCAGCCCTAAAAATGTGCTGGCATCAGTCGCCCCGAACAATGCTGCCAAGTTCGCTTTTTGTGTCATGTGTCTATCCTATTACTCTTTCAATGGATCAGGATAGCAAATCTGGCATACTGGACAAGCATAGAGCATAAGGCGATCATAAAAGACTTGTATTAAATAAAAATAATGTAAAAGATTTATAGAGCGCATGGGTTAGCGCACGGGTTTAGAGAGGATGTTATGACAGATCAGCAACTAACAGATGCCGAACTGGCCGAGTATAAAGAGAAAGGCTGGATTGTTCCGACATGGGAATTGCCAGCGGAGTTATTGGCAGATATGCGCAAAGAATATCACGCATTGTTAGAACGCAACAGCCACTTGCAATCGGATATCATGATGGCACCGCATCAAACAAAAGGCGGGTCAATGGGCGTGATAGGGTCTGAAAAATGGCTGGAATTTGCCACTCACCCCAGCATCATATCAACAGCAAGCCAGCTTATTGGTGAGGATATTATCCTCTGGGGCACGACTATTTTTGGCAAACCGGCCTTTAGCGGGAAAGAAACGCCATGGCATCAGGATGGCGAATATTATCCGATTAAACCGCTTGAGGTGCTAACAGTCTGGATACCGCTTGATGATGTGACGCCAGAAAACGGCCCCATGCAATTTATTCCGGGTTCACATAAACCGCATAAACTGTTCAGCCATTCATGGTCAGAAGGCAATGATAAAACCATCAATCTGGTATGCGATTCGGAACATTTTGATGAAAGCACGGCAACGCCACTGATCATTCGGGCGGGGCAGGTATCATTTCATGATGTTTATATGATACACGGATCAACCGCTAACCGGACAGATCGCCGCCGTGCCGCTTTTATCATAAGACTAATGCCAGCATCCAGTTTTTATGATCATGCACTGGGCGCAGAGATTGGCAAGAAACATCCCAAGCAAGGCTATGGTAGCAGGCCGCTTTATTTAATCAGCGGTGCAGATAAAGCGGGAAATGATTTCACTATCGGCCATATTTAAACCAGCGGTTAGTTCAAGCAGATAGTTAAGCGATTATTTTGTGCCATAAATCCGGTCGCCCGCATCCCCTAACCCCGGCATGATATAGCCATGATCATTTAGCTCACGGTCAATGGCGGCGGTAAAAATCGGCACGTCCGGATGCGCGCTGGCAAAAGCATCAATGCCTTCGGGGGCGGCTAGCAGACAGACAAACTTAATCTGTTTTGCGCCTGCTTCTTTCAACCGGTGTACCGCCGCAATCGCCGAATGGCCAGTCGCCAGCATGGGATCAACCACAATGGTCAGCCGCATATCAATCTGATCAGGCAGTTTCAGATAATACTGAACAGGATTTAATGTAGCCGGATCACGATACAGCCCAATATGTCCGACCCGTGCCGATGGCACTAATTCCAGCATGCCTTCAAGCAAGCCATTGCCAGCCCGTAATATCGACACAAGACAGAGCTTTTTGCCTTTGAGTTTTGGTGAATTCATCGGCTCAAGCGGCGTCTGAATACTAATCATTTCCGTATCCAGATCGCGGCAGACTTCATACGCCATCAAATGGCTGATCTCTCTTAAAAGCTGTCTGAAAGTAGCGGATGGAGTATGAATATCCCGCATAATGGTCAGCTTATGCTGAATGAGGGGATGGTCAATATATGTCACGTCAGATGTTGCCATGTTATAGGGCTCCTTATTATTGATAGAATATCAGATCATCCGGAAGGATCAATAGACAGGTTAAGCGATTTGCTTCTGATCTTGTCCTTGCTTTTGCCCTTGCTTTTTGCCCATGCCCATGCCCTTGCTTTTGCTGGTGAGATAAACCAACACCGCCAGTGGGAATCAGACACCAAGCCAGCGCGCTTGCGCCGCCTGATCGGTTTTTAATTCTTCGGGTAATCCCTGCCAGACAATTTGCCCACGGCTCATCAAGCTGACCTGATCAGCAAGCCCAAGCGCAAAATGCAGGTTTTGTTCAACCAGCAAAATGGTCATGCCGCGCGATTTCAATTCAGTCAGCTTTTCAAAAATCTGTTCAATGATAATTGGCGCCAATCCTTCTGTTGGTTCATCCAGAATCAGAATATCAGGATCAGTCATCAATGCCCGCCCAATGGCCAGCATCTGTTGCTCACCGCCAGATAGCTGATGCCCGCCATGATCAAGCCGATTGGCCAGATTAGGAAAAAAAGCAATGGTATCATCAATGGTCCAGCCAGAACCCGGTTTGGCCAGCCGTCCAGCCAGTTTCAGATTTTCACGCACCGATAACGCCCCGAATACATCCCGCGTTTCCGGAACATAGGCAATGCCGAGGCGGGCAATAGCATGAGCAGGCAGATGGTGAATATTGGCACCGCCCAGCCGGATAGCACCGGCACGCGGGGTAATCTGACCAGCGACAGTTTTTAGCGTTGTTGTTTTGCCAACCCCATTACGGCCAAGCACGGCATGTGTCTGCGCCGGTGCAATAGCCAGACTCACCCCATGAGTGACCATGGTTTCGCCATAACCGCTTTCTACCTGATCCAGTTCAAGCATGGTCATTGGTTGCTCCATATGTTCCATCACCGCCGCCTAAATAAATCTGCCGGACGGTTGGATTGCCGCGCGTGTCTTCGGGCGTGCCTTCAAACACCTTTTCACCAAAATTAAGCACGGTGATGCGATCAGCAATGCTGAATGCCAAATCCATATCATGTTCGATGATCAGAATGGTGATATCTCTGGGCAGGGTTTCAAGCAATTGGTGAAACGTATCAATCATGGCGGGTCCAACACCCGAAGTCGGCTCATCCATAAGCAACAATGCTGGTTTGGTTGCCAGTGCTAGCCCGACCTCAAGCTGGCGGCGATTGCCGTATGATACGGCGCTGACCATCAAATCCAGCTGATCGGTAAGCGCGACCTGTTCGGCGGTTTCTTCTATCCGTGTTTTCATATCCGCCTGATTGATCACATCACGAAAAAACCATCTGGATTTACCGGTGGCTGCCGCCGCCGCAAGCATAAGATTTTCACGAATGGTAAGATGTTCAAACAGATTATTTTTCTGATAACTGCGCGCGATACCAACACGCGCCCGTTCAACGGCATTCATTTTACTAATGTTTTTTCCGGCAAAAGAAATGCTGCCGGAACTGGCTTTTTCAACGCCGGTTAGCAAATGAAACAAAGTGGTTTTGCCCGCCCCGTTAGGCCCCAGTATAACGCGCCGTTCACCCGCGTTAACGGTGAAAGACAAATCGCGGATAACCGTGATACCGCCAAAATCCTTGGATAGATGCTTTACCTCAAGCAAGGTCTTTCTCCTTAGCTGGCGGCAGATGCGGCGTTTTTGGTGAATGACGCGTGATCAGCCAGTATTCTATCTGGCCAAAAATACCACGGCCGCCCGCCAGCACCGCAAAAATCAGAACCATACCGACAACCATATGCCAGTAATCCGTATAATTTGATAATTCATGTTTCAGCATCACCAGCATAATTGCCCCGACCACAGGCCCGATCAGCGTGCCTATCCCGCCCAGAATAACCACCAGCAATACCTCACCCGAAACTGTCCAGATCAGTAATTCCGGTGAGATATAGAGCGTGTGTTGCGCGGCTAGTATTCCGGCGATGCCAGCCATTAATCCTGACGCGGCCATAGCCATGGCTTTATGATTGGCGGTATTGATGCCAACCGCCTGCATCCGGTTTTCGTTACTGTGGATGCCAGAAAGAATCCGCCCAAACCCTGATCGCAATAATATGGCGGCAATCACATAAACGAGCAACAGAACCGCCACACCAAACAGCGCAAAGACAAGCGCATCATTCATATCAACGCCAAGCCAGCTAAGGTTGAAACGGTCAATCCCGCCCATGCCATCATCACCGCCAAGCCAGCGTGATTTAAAGAAAAACGTATAGGCCATCTGGCCAAAAGCCAGTGTCGCCATAATAAAGAAAATGCCGCTAGTACGCGCAGTTACCCAGCCAACCAGACCAGAAAACACCACCGCCGCCATCAGCCCGATCATTGCCGATGGCACGGATGGCAAGCCAAGCTTTACGCTCATAATCGTAAAGGCATAAGCAGAAATGCCCATGATAGCGCCATGACAAAGCGAAACCATCCCGCCAAATCCGGCGCAAAAATCAAGGCTGATAGCAAGGATAGCCAGTATGGTAATCTCAATCACAATTTCGCGGGCAAAATAACTGCCGAAACTGGCATAAACGGCCAGAAAGCCAAGCGCAAGAATAAGCGTGATAGTTCGCAATCGGGTTTGATAAAACATATTACCCTCGCGCCGGTATCAATCCCTGTGGCCGTAACACAAGGATAACAGCCAAGAGAATATAGGTAAGAACAGCCGATAATGACGGCAATAATACCGCCCCGAATGTTTCAAGAAAACCAATGATTAATGATCCGGCAATCGCGCCTTCCAGGCTACCCAGCCCGCCAATAACAACCACGATTAATGTCGGGATAAGGATGGTGATCCCCATCGTGGTGGTCGCCGAAAAAATAGGCGCGGCGGCAACACCGGCAAGCCCGGCCAGAGCGCATCCAAAACAGAATACCACAAAAAATAACCGGCCAACATGTATCCCCAATGATGCGGCCATGTCTGCATTTTCAACACTTGCCCGGATCATGGCGCCAATCTGTGTTCTGGCCAGAACCACCCACATGCTGATCATGATGGTCAAGCCCAGCGCAATGATAAACAGGCGATAGGCAGGATAGCTGATCCCCCAGAATGAAACGGTATGCGCTAAAGCATCTGGCGCATCCAGCCCTAATGCAATATCCCCCCATCCCAGACGGACAAGATCAAGAATGACAAAAATCAAACCGAATGTGACTAGCACCTGATTCATAGGCCCCGCCGCCCGCATCCGGTCAATCAGCGTATAATAGAGAATAGCACCAATTAAGGTGACAATAATCGGTGACAGAATAAAGGCGAGCCAGAACTGGCCAGTGAGCGCGGATACCGAAATACCAAAATAAGCCCCCAGCATATAAAGGGACGCATGTGCCAGATTAACAAAATGCATTAGCCCGAAAATAACGGTCAGCCCGATAGATAACAGAAATAGCAACATGGAATACTGCATCGCATTAAGAAATTGCAGTAACCAGAATGAAGCATCCATAATTGCTATTGTCCTAATGTTAACCCGTTGGCAATTTTGCGCAGGTGGTAAATCCGGGCATCACATGCCCGGATCACATAATTACATTTGACAGCCAGCAACATCATCACGAACAGATGGGATAGTATCGATCAGTTTTTGCGTCAGACCGTCATCGCCCATCACTGTATCGTAAACGTAAATATTCTGAACAATGTTATTTGTCGCAGGGTCAATTTCCAGTGCGCCGCGTGGCCCCACATAGCTAACATTTGGCAATGCGGCGGCAATATTTTTCTTATCGGCTCCGCCGGCATCAACGGCCGCCATTAAAGCCAGCCCGGCATCATATCCCTGAACAGAATATTCGGATGGCATGGTGCCATGCTTTGCCATGAATGCATCAACGAATGCCTTATTTTCCGGCGTATCTAGTGTAGGAATATAATGAAGCGATGCGCGAACACCAATGGCCGCGTCACCCTCGGCGGCAACATAAAGCGGTGATGTCAGAAAGCCAGACCCGTAAAGCGGCGTTTTGATATCGAATGAGCCATATTGTTTGACAAAGTTAATGGCACCGCCACCAGCATAAAATACAAAAATAGCATCCGCGCCTGATGATTGTGCATTAGTCAGATAGGGGCCGAAATCTTTTGTCTGGCCGAACGGGGTAAAATCTGATCCGGCTATTTCACCACCAGCGGCAGTAAAGGCAGCAGAAAAGGATTCAATCATTTGATGTCCGGCAGAATAATCTGGTGCCAGTGTGTAAACGGTTTTAATGCCGTTTTCGGCCATCCATGTTCCCATGGGACGGTTGATCTGGCCGTTGGAAAACGATACCCGAACAATATAAGGCGAGCAGTTTTCGCCAGTAGCCAGATTATTGCCAGCATTGGCAACGATCAGCGGGGTTTGTGATTGATGCACAAAATCACGCATAGCACCAAGCACCCCTGATGATACCACGCCAACCATCACATCGACTTTATCCTGCAGAACCAGCTTGCGGGCTTTGGCCAGTCCGACCGGCGGCTTGGCTTCTGTGTCTTCGGTGACGATAGAAAACTCATCAGTGCGTCCGGCTTCTTCTATTGCCATATTGAACCCGTCTGTTATGGCATTGCCCAGCGCCGCATATGTCCCGGTATATGGCAGGATTAATCCGACTTTGGTATCGGCATGTGCTGGCAGTTGAACGCTTACCATGCCTAGGCCAAGAGTTGTCGCCATAGCCATTTTAGCAAATAAAGATTTCACCGATATTCTCCTATATTATATGTCACGAAAGATATTATAAGTAATAAGGTTTATGTTGTCCAAAGCAACAGAAAATCGCATTTTCATTTGCTGGCAAACTACACATTTATGCCACATGTTCTATATTCTGTATTATGGTAATGAATAAACAGTATGTAGATTGATTATTTATAGGAACAGAAAGCGCTAGCCATGCAGATGCCTGAACCTGATGCCGCGATCATCGCCCGCAAGCGTGATATTGTAGCAAAATTGAAAACCATATTACCAGCCACATCGGTAGTCGATAGCGAAGAAGGCTGCCGTGCCTATGACGCGGATGGATTATCGGCGTATCGGCAATTGCCGCTGGTGGTGGTGTTGCCGGAAACCGTGGAACAGGTGGCGGCCATTATGCGCTATTGCCATGGTGAGGGGATCAAAATTGTACCGCGCGGTTCTGGCACATCGCTATCTGGCGGGGCGTTGCCGCTGGCGGATGCGGTGTTGATGGCTATGGGCAAGTTCAACCGGATACTTGACGTTGATTATGATAACCGCTGTGTGGTGGCGCAACCCGGCGTTACCAATCTGGCCATCACCCACGCGGTGGAATCCGAAGGTTTCTATTATGCCCCTGATCCATCTAGCCAGATTGCCTGTTCTGTGGGGGGCAATGTGGCCGAAAACTCTGGCGGGGTGCATTGCCTTAAATACGGGCTGACCACCAACAATCTGTTAGGGATTGAAATGGTCACGATTGAGGGCGAGGTGCTACGACTTGGCGGCAAACATCTGGATGCTGGTGATTATGATCTGCTGGGCGTGATGACCGGATCAGAAGGATTGCTGGGCGTGGTGACGGAGGTCACGTTGCGCATTTTACAGTCACCGGCAACACGGCGGGCATTGCTGGTCGGATTTGATGATACGGCGGCGGCGGCATCAGCGGTTGGTGATATTATCGCCGCAGGAATTATTCCGGCCGGCATGGAAATGATGGATAGTCTGGCCATCAACGCGGCCGAAGATTTTGTTCATGCGGGCTATCCACGGGCGGCGGCGGCATTATTGATTATTGAGCTGGATGGCCCCGAGATCGAGGTTGATGCCCTGATTGAACGTGTGGCCGCGCTGGTCAATACCGCAGGGGCAAGTTCGATTAAAATCAGCACATCCGAAGATGAGCGCATGTTATTCTGGGCTGGCCGGAAATCCGCATTTCCAGCGGTGGGACGCATTTCACCGGATTATTTGTGTATGGATGGCACTATTCCGCGCCGCGCCCTGCCGGATATGATGGTTCGGATGGCAAGCCTTAGCCAGACTTATGGGCTTCGTGTGGCGAATGTCTTTCATGCTGGTGATGGTAATCTGCATCCATTGATTCTGTTTGATGCCAATCAGCCGGATGAGCTGCAACGTGCCGAAGATTTCGGGGCTGATATCTTGCGTGCCTGTGTTGAAATGGGCGGCGTGTTAACCGGTGAACATGGGGTTGGTGTTGAAAAACGTGATCTGATGCCGATACAGTTCAGCGAAGATGATCTCAAACAACAGCAACGTCTGAAATGCGCGTTTGATGCAAACCATCTGCTCAATCCGGGAAAAGTGTTTCCGGAATTGCACCGATGCGCTGAGCTAGGCCGGTTGCATGTTCATCACGGTAAGATGCCGCATCCGGATTTGCCCCGCTTTTAACCTGACCATATATATAGATACGCGTTGAGCCAAAAATGACTGCTGATCATCCTGATAATTTAAACGAAATGTTATCGGTTATCGCTGATGCGATGGCTGATGGAACGCCATTATCGGTGTCGGGTTGTGCCAGCAAATCGGATTGGGGTTATGCCATTGCTGATGCGCGGCCAGTATCGGTTGATCGCTGGGCTGGGATTATCGACTATCAACCTGATGAGCTGATCCTGACGGTGCGGGCAGGTACGCCCATGACAGAAATTAATAAAACGCTGGCGAATAAAAACCAGATGCTGGGGTTTGAACCGCCTGACCCAAGTGTATTATTTGCAAAAACGGATATAAGCAATAAGGGCAGCATTGGCGGCGTGCTAGCCACAAACAGTTCTGGATCGCGGCGGCTAACCGCGGGCGCGGCACGTGATTTTCTGCTGGGGTTTGAAGCCGCATCCGGACGTGGTGAGCGTTTCCGTTCTGGCGGTAAAGTCGTTAAGAATGTGACCGGCTATGATCTGTCCAAGCTGATCTGCGGATCATTTGGCACATTGGCGATTATGGATGAGCTGACATTAAAAACCCTGCCCCGGCCGGAGGATTCTAAAAGTGTTTTGATACCGGCGGCTGATCTGGCGGCGGCTGTCCGGCATATCGCGGCTATTCTGGCCACCCCGCATGAGCCGTCTGCGGCGGCGATTCTGCCATCAGATATCGCGGCGCTGGCCGGTTTTGGTTATGGCCAGATGCTGGCTGTGATCCGTTTTGAGGGATTTGCCATATCGGTTAATGATCGCGTGAATGCGGTGCTATCGCTTTATCCTGATGGGGATAGTATTGATGATGCGGCAAGCCAGACGTTATGGCAGGCGATTGGCAATACGGCATTGTTGGCTGATGCGGCTGGTGATATCTGGAAACTATCCTGCGCGCCATCTGCTGCGCCATTGGTGATCAATGCGTTGCCGGATGACTGGCCATTGCGATATTATGCGGACTGGGCTGGCGGGTTATTATGGCTTGATGTACCAACTGGCGATGTTACCGGAACCATATTGCGGCAAGCGCTGGCTGATCATGGCGGCGGCTTTGCGCAATTGATCCGGGATTCTGGTAATACCAGATCACTCGTGCCGCCGTTTCAGCCGTTATCATCACCGCAAATGGCATTACATAAACGCATCAAGGCGGCATTTGACCCAAAGGGGATATTGAACCCCGGGCGCATGCATCATGCGATTTAGGATCATGCGATTTAGGACGTTTTAGGGATACCGCATCATGCAGACGCATTTCACCACTGAACAGCTCAATGATCCGGCGATTGCCCGTGCTGATAGCATCTTGCGGGCATGTGTACATTGCGGATTCTGTACCGCTACCTGTCCGACATTCGTGCTGACCGGTGATGAACGGGACAGCCCGCGTGGGCGGATATGGATGATGCGGGAATTGCTGGAAAACCCCGAAAGCGTATCTGCGGATACCGGTTTTCATCTGGATAGATGTCTGGGATGTTTGTCTTGTACAACGACCTGTCCGTCGGGTGTTGATTATCCGCATCTGCTGGATATTGGCCGCGCAAAAATGGCTGAACAAGTCAGGCGGCCATGGGGCGAACGGCTGATGCGGCGGATGCTGGCAAGGATTATTCCCCATGCTGGCCGGTTTCATATCATGATGCGGCTAGCGCGGATGGGGCGATTGTTTCGCTGGGCGATGCCGGCGGCGATGCGGCGGATGCTGGATAAAGTGCCAACGGCGATACCGGCACGGATTGATCCGGTCGGGGCGACGGATGCCGTCTATCCGGCTGATACAGAATCAGAACCGGTGCGGCGGGTGGCGATGCTGGCCGGATGTGCTTCTCGTGCGCTGGAACCG